>Ga0190367_1000063_pt1 | contig 84544 bp, 84 predicted proteins | sample 4872181011_MG_FD_171838 | JGI IMG/M metagenome (GOLD analysis project Ga0190367, IMG submission 171838) | Hydrothermal vent microbial mat bacterial communities from Southern Trench, Guaymas Basin, Mexico - 4872-18-10-11_MG | ecosystem: Environmental > Aquatic > Marine > Hydrothermal vents >...
GACTTTAACCATGTATGATGTAAAGCTCATTTACATCAACCTCAGAACGATTTGACAACGAACTTAAGATAGATTGTCGTAAGCACGCTGAGTATCAGCATTAGAACCCAACTAAGAGCCGCACCGTATCCTATTTTCCAGTAACCAAAGCTAATACGATATGCGTAAAACGATACTACTTCTGTAGATGTTCCTGGTCCCCCATAGGTTAGGATGTACACTATGTCGAACATCCTAAGTATATCTAAAGCCCTAAAAAGTATCGCTACTATAGAGGTCGTCTTTAATAATGGCAAAACTATATGCCTTATTTCCTGCCAAGCATTAACTCCATCCACTCTTGCGCTCTCTAAATATTCCTGTGGTATAGCCACTAGCCCAGAAAGAAGAAGGAGAAGCATGAAAGGTGCCCATTGCCATGTATCTACCAGGAAAATGGTCAAAAGAGATGTTTGAGCAGACGCATGCCAAAGTAGTCTAGGAAGACCTAAGGACTCCAATATGAAATTTATTGGACTTGCGCCTGGATGAAAGAGTAACCTACTCATATAGCCTACTATGACTGGTGAGATCATGGGTGGGATAGAAAGTATAACAACCACTATGTTCCGTAACTTCCTTATATGATAATATATGGCAAGTGCTAAAACTAAGCCTATGAAATACTGTGTAGCGACGCTTAATACTACAAGTTCACCTGTCCTTATTAGTGAGGCTATAAATCGCTTATCCGCTAAAACTTTAACATAGTTCTTTAGCCCAAGAAACCTCACCGAGGCTCTCCTTAAATCGTAATCAAGCAAGCTGACATATATGCTGTAAATAAGGGGAAAGACCACTATTACTAAAAGTACGAGAACAACCGGTAAAATGAAAAAAAAGTTTTTATTTTTTATTTTCAAGTAAAGACACCCTAAAAATTTAACCCCACATTCCGAGATAGGCTTCTCTCTGAGATTCCCTACCGAACTCCTCAGTTATACTCTCCCACTCAGCTGCCAGATCATCTAATGCTGTTTTAGCATCCGGTATTTCGCCGGAGAGATATCCATGTACGTACGTAGCTAGTTTCTCAAGGTACTCATAGGCACCTGGTATTTTAAGTAGTGGGAACCCATGAACAGCGGCTTCCTCGTAAGCATGAGTCATGATCTTGAAGTGGGGTTTGAGAGCTAAGAACCTTGGTGAGTATATATGAGAATATCTATAAGGATCATGACCTGTATCTGGCATGTAATCTGTTGGTGCCATTACCCTCTCTAAGTCATGTTCTGGACTACATAGGAAGCTGAGAACTGCCCATGCTGCCTCAGGATTGGCACTGTTCTTGGCTATTCCTGCTACCCAAGCCGCATCTATCATAGTGTATTGGTAAAGTTTTCCATCAGGACCTATCACGCCTGGAGGTAAAGCTACACCGAGCTCAGGCTCCGGTGGATTAGGAATGGGTAAAGGTGCTAGTTCAGGAGCTCTCTTACCCTCATCCGGCCAATGGATCGTCATTGCAACATATCCTTCCTTTACGAATGCTGTGAAGGTCTCATCCCATTCCCATGCTAAAACACCAGGAGGCATGTACTCTGTGGCTTTCTTAAGTACCTCTAGAGCCTTCACAGCAGCATCGCTGTTAATTAAAGGCTTCATAGTACCTGGGTCAAAGTAGTGGGGATCTCCCCCTCTCTCAGCAGCTATATGAGGCCAGTAAACGAAGAGGTACCAGTAAAATACCCTTGGAGGTTTAAGCTGGAAAGCCGCACCATAAAAGTCCCTTTGAAGCGTCTGTCCGCAGAGTTTCTCACCTTTCTTTCTGGTAAAGAACTCTGCGACATCTAGGAACTGATCCCATGTTCTAGGCGGAGCAAGGTCATAACCATATTTCGCCTTAAAGGCTTCTTTTTCCATCGGACAGTTAAAGAGGTCAGCTCTGTAATAGAAGAAAAATATGTCTCCATCTATCGTAAGTGAATAAATCTTCCCTTTCCACATATTTTGATATAACCTAAACGCAGGAAGTATGTCACCAAAAGCAACCCCACTCTCTCCAGGGTTCCTAATTATAAATTCATCTAATGGTAACAGGTAAGGTTCAAGCTCGGCTATGAAGGCACTGTTGAACTGTATGATATCGTATTTAGCTGGTTTACTCTTAATTCCTAAGAGTGCTTTAGTATAGATCTCCTCTGGCGGCGCCTCGACAACAACAAGCTCTATACCATATTTTTCCTTTATATCATCGGCATACTCGTACCAAGGTACTGCCTGATGACCTGAATGTACAAGCACTGTTACCTTAACTCCCTCAAATGGTTTTTCTCCTTTAACATCCAACGTCAAAGCTCCTCCTATTAACAGAACCGTAATAAGCATCGCTAATGTAGATACCAGTTTTTTATTAGTCAAGGTTTCACCCTAATCTTAAACCATAAATAGGTTTATTTAAATTTTTCTAAACAAATAAATAATATAAATATTATTAACACGCTTTTATAAGAATTATAATAATATAAGAATAATAAAATATTATAGGAATATAAAAGTAAAACTATCTATAGAAAAATATAATGTAATTTTTATTATTGATTATATTTTTATTGATTTAAATAATTATATATAAAAATAAAATGTAATTATATTTAGTTTAATAATAAAGTTTTTAATAGTTTAATTTCTTTTCATCGTAAGGTGGTGTTATGAGTGAGACTATTAGGAGAATCTCTAGGATTGTTGCTCTCCTAGTACTTGTTTTAATAGTTTTCTTAGCGGTGTTCGGAGCTTCAATGATATCTAGTGTAGGTGTTAGCGAGGTTGCTATCATAGTTGATCCTTTGGTTGGTTCGGTGACGGGGAGTGTAATAGGACCTCGTTTCTTTATTAAAGCTCCTTGGCAGCAGGTGGTTCGAGTTGGTCTCGCCGTCGAATCACTAGATATGTGGACAGATTTCGCCACTGGACAAAGAGGTGAATGGCCCTCTATAGCCTCCCTAACCAAGGATGGACTAGAAGTTTATGTTGATATAACTATCAGATGGAGGGTTGATCCCGAGAAGGTAACTGTGCTTTACCTTAACTATCCAGGACTTGACTGGGAGGTCAAAGCACTCGCACCATTAGTTAGAGAGACTGTTAGGAATATAATCTCTAACTATACAGCCATGGAGACTATAGAGAAGAGAGCCGAGATAAGCAGGCGAATAGCCTCTGACTTAATTGAGGTAGTCAATAGGGAAAGAAGTTTCGGAGGAGCTATCATCATACAGGACATAGACCTAAGAAATATACAGTTACCCTCAGCTTTTAAATCGGCTGTTGAACAGAAGTTAGCTGAGGAGCAGCAGAAGCTTGCCGCTCAGTTTAAGAGGGAAAGGATGCTTATAGAAGCTAATGCCACAGCAACCTCGAGAATACTTGAAGCCATGGGTGAGGCTAGGGCTAGGATTATAGGAGCTAATGCTACCTCAGAGTCCTTAAGGCTAATAATGACGGCCGCTAATAACAGTACTGAGATCGCACAAACATATTTAACTTACAGCATGCTAAGGGAGCTAGCTGAGAAGGGAGGTAACGTATATATAGTTGTCACAAGTGGAGCTGGAGGTGCTCAGGTAATTCCCGTGCCGATACCTCTTCGTGAAGGCTAGGTTGGGTGAAGAGAACTAGTGTATAAACTCGTTGTGGTTGATGTAGATGGTACACTTACAGATAGTAAAGGTGTAATAAGTTCACACGTAGTTAAAGCGCTAGAAAGACTTAGAGAGAAAAAACTTACAGTAATACTTGCCTCCGGAAACGGCTATCCAATGCTTGTATCCCTAGCATACTATCTCCCCGTAAAAAGGTATGTTATAGCAGAGAATGGGGGTGTAGTGGGATTTAGTGATAAAGTAAAGATATTAGGGGATCCCGAGAAGGCATATAAAGCTAGAGGCGTTATACTTTCGAAGCTTAGTAGATACGTTTATGAGAGCTGGCAGAACAGGTTTAGAATAGTTGACCTAGCTTTCCAGGCTAGAAAGGGATACACGCTAGAGTTTGCCTATAAGAAGATAATGGAGGTTCTCGGAGGTATGGATGTTAGCGTAAAGAACAGCGGTTGGGCAATACACGTTGTAGATGCAAAGGTCAATAAGGGAAGAGGGCTAATGGAGGCTTGTAAAGATCTAAATGTCAGAAAAGAGGAAGTGATAGCCATAGGTGACAGTGAAACCGATATTCCGTTGTTTGAATATAGCGGATACTCTATAGCTGTAAATAATTCGCCTAAAGAGCTTAAGGATAAAGCAGACGTTGTGGTAAATAAGTCATACTCAGAAGGATTTATAGAGGCAGTTAAGCTTATCGAGAAAATAATTAAGTAAATTTTCATTTTTGCCTTTTTGAGAAACTTTTTCTAACTTCTAGGACATATTTTTATTCATGAATCTTCCTGCTATCGAGGGTGGAACTCCCGTAAGAGAAAAGCCCCTGGAAGCATGGCCTGTTTTCACCGATGAGGAAAAGGAACTTGTCCTTAAGGTTCTTAACGAAGGTAGGATCTCCTCTACAGCAGGAACTATAACTAGGACATTTGAAGCGGAATTTTCAAGATTTATAGGTTCTAAGTATGCCGTGGCCGTCTTCAACGGTACCGCGTCACTTCATACAGCTCTGGCAGCTATAGGTGTGGGACCAGGTGATGAAGTTATAACCACTCCGTTTAGCTTTGTAGCTAGTGCTACATCTATTCTTCATCAAAACGCTATACCTATATTTGGAGACATAGAGATGGAACATTATAACTTAGATCCTGAAAGCGTTAGGGAAAGAATTACGGAGAAGACTAAGGCTGTAATAGTTGTGCACCTAGCTGGTCATCCAGCTGAGATGGACGAGTTTAAAAAGATAGCTAAGGAGTATGGATTGTATTTGATAGAGGATTGCGCTCAAGCTATAGGAAGTGAATACAGAGGTTCGAAAGTTGGTAGCTTAGGGGATTTAGGAGCGTTCAGTTTTTACCAGAGCAAAAACTTAACTACAGGAGAGGGGGGAATGGTTACGACATCCTCTAATGAACTTTGGGAAAAAGTAAGATTACTAATAGATCATGGTCAAACGGACAAGTATTACCACAAGATTCTCGGATGGAATTATAGGATGACAGAGCTTCAAGCAGCTCTTGGGCTTGGACAGTTAAGAAGGATAGATAAGCTTAACAGAAGAAGAGAAGAAATAGCCCGTATTTACTCAGAAGAACTAGGTGATATTCATGAACTTAAACTGCCTACTGTAAAGGACTATGTTAAACATACATGGCACATCTATCAGGTTTTATTAAAGACAGAGAAAATGAGAATTGGAAGGGATTTTTTCATTAAAGCTTTAAGGGCTGAGAACGTCCTAGTACAAGTAGCTTACCCAAGGGTTATATATGATAATCCTCTCTTTAGGAAGCTCAATGGTTACGGTAAGGGCTGTCCTTGGGCCTGTCCCTTTTATGGTAAGAAGCTATCCTACCACAAAGGTCTTGCTCCCAACGCTGAATATGTTGCAGAGAGAATCTTTACCCTTCCTACATTTCCCTTCATGGGCGACGATGATGTAATGGACATAGTTAAAGCCATTAAGAAGGTCACTAGATATTACTCTAAGAGGACGATATGATGGATATTTATGAGATTTTCGAGAAAGCTCTCAGAGATGGAAGGAACAGTCTGACTCTTAGCGAGTCGTTAAGACTTATTTCTCAGTATGGATTGCCAGTAGCGAACTTTGTTCTCGTAAAGAATAGTGAGAGGTTAGAAGAAGCATTTGAAAAATTAAATAAACCTTTAGTAGTTAAGATTAGCTCTCCAAACTTAATCCATAAAACTGAGATAGGAGGGGTGAAGCTAGGAATAAAGAGCTTAGAGGATCTTAAGAAGGCTTACAATGAGGTAATTAGCTCTATTAAGTGTCGAGCTCCAAAGGCTAGGATCGAAGGTGTTATTATTCAGGAGATGATTAAGGGAGATTATGAGGTCATAGTGGGAGGGTTAAGAGATCCTCAATTCGGCCCAGTAGTAGCCTTTGGTATGGGGGGTGTTCTCGTGGAGGTTCTTAAGGATATAGCCTTTGACTTAGCTCCTCTTTCTGAGAAGGAAGCGTATAATCTTATTAATAGAATTAAGGGAGCTGTTTTGCTAAGAGGTTACAGAGGCAGTCCTCCAGCAGATCTGGAGAAGCTTGTAAAGGTTATAGTGAAGGCCTCACAGTTAATATGGGATTTTAAAGATTACATAGAGGAGATGGATTTAAACCCTATAATAATTTCAGGCGCTAATCTGTGGGTTGTCGATGCTAGGTTTAAGCTAAGAAAAGCTGGTTAGTATTTCAATATTTATTTTATGATTGTTTTATGTACTTTGCTATGTAGAAATGTTTATTAAATAAATACTTATGTTCAATCAGCTTAACATTGGTATCAATACGTTTTAGTGGTAACCTATCTTTACCTAATAATTTGTCAAATACCGTTATCTGGTCATATACGACGACTATACCATTTCTACAAACTACGCGTAAAGCCTCCCTTAGTGCACGCATAGGATCTGACATATAAGAGAGTGCTCCACCAATAAGCACTTTATTGAAGACTTCAGTTTTTAATGGTAAATATTCAGCACATCCAAGAATAAGCCCAATATAGTTGTCTTTAACCTTTCTCCTACAAACTTCCAGCATTCTCTCAGAGATATCTACTCCTATTATTATATTACTAGTGTATTCTCGAAAGTACGGTACATTACCTCCCGTTCCTATACATATCTCTAATATTTTATCATCACTCTCTATCTCTATCGACCTAACAAGCTCCTCTCTAAGAGTTTTCTCAGTAAATCCATATAGCTTAGCCAGTCTTGCCTCCCATTTATCATAGAATGGTGCATAAAGGTTATAAAATAACCTTTGTATTTTGTTAGTGGTTTTAAGGCACTCTTTTATTCTCATATCAGGTATGTCATTTTTTACATTAAAGGTAGTCTTACATGATTTACACATCAGCCTACTAAGGATAGCTTTCTCCTTAAATCTACTCGTAATCACTAAATCTCCTAAGCATCTAGGACATGCAAGAATATCTAACATCCATTTCTGTAAAGCCATTTCTTAAACCCATTATCATAAGATAGAAGTTTTAGAAATTTATGTTCTCTTGATTAATCACTCAAAGAGGTTAACAATAAGTTAAGAGGTCCTAAATAAAATTATTGTATAGGTGATTCTATGACTAGGTTCGAGATAATACTACTTTTAATATTAATAGCTGGTTGGACCTTAGATTCTATGAGCTCTGGTTTAATTTCTGGAACGCTTTCACTAATAATAGAGGAGTTTGAGCTTTCAAGAGGTGAGGCAGGAGCTCTACTAAGTAGCTGGCTTATTGGCATGCTTATAGGGGCTGCTTTAATGGGATATTTAGGGGATGTTATTGGGAGGAAGAATGTGATGATCATAGCTCTTACACTGTTAGGCCTGTTTACATGGCTCTCACTCATAGCGTGGAATCCTCTACAATTAGCCATTTTTAGGATACTTGCTGGTATGGGAGCTGCTAGCTACATGGTGATGGCAAGTACCCTTCTTTCCGAGTATGCACCCTCAAAATTTAGAGGTTCTATGGTAGCTCTTCTTGAGAGTTCGTGGGCATTAGGATGGCTAATATCTATAGTTCTAGCTAGAGTTATAGCTCCCTATTATGGGTGGAGAGCTGTTTATAATTCAGCACTAGCCGTGTTAGCCCTTATTCCTATAGTAGCTTGTTTAGTTCCGGAATCATTAAGATATCTCGTTATTAAGGGAAGAGTTGAGAAAGCGAGAGAGCTATCTAAGAGGCATAAAATAAAGGTCGACCTTAAGAGCTTTAAAGTAGCCGAGAAAATAAGCGTTAAGGATTTGTTTAGAGGAGTATACGGACGTAGAACCCTCATGCTATGGACCCACTGGTTCTGCATAGTGTTAGCTTATTGGGGGATATTTCTTTGGTTACCTAAAATACTGGAATCTAGAGATATTAGCTTCATTAGATCGCTTGAGTATGCAATAATAATGACAATAGCGCAGATACCTGGCTATTTAAGCGCTGTTGCTTTAATAGATAAGATTGGAAGGAAGCATCTTTTGGCAAGTTACATGGCCTTAGCTGGCCTTGGAAGCTTCATGTTTTGGAGAGCTATAAGCATAGAGGAGGTTCTCTTGTGGGGGATAGTGGTCAGCTTTTTCAATTTAGGAGCCTGGGGGATAACTTATGCTTATACTCCGGAGCTTTACCCGACTAAGCTTAGATCCGCTGGGAGTGGTTGGGCCAATAGTATAGGAAGAATTGGAGGTATAATAGGGCCTTACGTAGCTGGGCTGATTATGGAAGCTACAGGGGATCCATTATACCCCTTTCTATTGTTTGCAACAGTGCATTTCATTTCGGCGATAGTAATTTATACGCTTGGTGAGGAAACTAAGCTTAAGTCTTTAGAGGAAATATCCCATTGAAGTTTACTCTATAAAGTACCTATCCTCTTCCGGAGCGAATGGAGGAGCTGAGGCAAAAACTAGGATTAAAGGCTCTTCTCCTTTATTTTCCAGCGAATGAACACTCTTCTTAGGTATAAGTATCACGTCTCCCTCTCTGATCGCTTTAACCTCATTATTTACTTTCATAATTCCTCTTCCTTTAACTATGTAATATATTTCATCCCTATTCCTATGGTAATGAGGTCTTATCTTATCTCTGACTATAGCTACATGAAGACTTATGTTCTCCCCCCTGACTAGCTCAGCAAGTCCTATTCCAACCTTAGGGTCAAGTTTCACTAACTTAGTCTTCTCGTTTATGTTTGATAAGATCACGATTACCACCTCTTATAGCGGAGCCTCTGAAACTTATAATCTTGGTGGTTACTATGAGACAGATATATACTAGAAGCTTTTATCCCGGGAGATTTCAGCCTTTTCACAAAGGTCATTTTCACGCAATAAAGTATGTATTAGATATGTCAAGGGAGGTAGTTATAGGGGTTACAGCAGCTCAGTTTAACTTTCTTAAAGATAATCCCTTTACTGCGGGCGAGAGAGTTGAGATGGTTAAATTAGCTCTAGGGGACGAGCACTATAGAAGATGTTATGTAATACCGCTTGATAATGTGACCGATAATGCTGAGTGGTTATCGATGGTAGAGAGTAAGGTCCCTAGGTTTGAAGCAGTATTTACTAATAACGTGTTAGTAGAATTATTAGCTAAAAGGAAAGGGTATAAAGTTCATAATATACCTTTTAAAGATCGTGAGAATCTTAAAGGAAGTAAGATACAGGAACTTATGGCCTCAGAGAAGCCCTGGAGACATCTGATACCAGAACCGGTAGCTAGGTTTATAGACGAGATAGATGGTGAAGAGAGAATTAGGAAGCTTTATAAAGCTGAAAGGATACCTCTTCCCTAAAACATAAAGTTTTTAGTAAAATTCTCAATAAGACCAGCTTTTATCAACCCGTAGATTAAAGGTGTTCCAAACATCACTAAAAGAACTGTCATACATCCTCTTTCTAAGATTGATATGGGTAGTACTGCGAGAAAAAGAGAAGCCATCTTACTAGGTTCCATACCCAAGCCTAGCAAATACTTACCTAAGTATATGAAGAGAAGGTTACCTACCATATGGTCCGTCATTATTCCAGGATATCCTACCAGCAGAAGCGCTAAAGGAATATATTTACTGTTTTTAAGAAGAGAAAAAGCCCATTTTCCCCCAGTTAAAGTCATGAAAAAAGCAATCCAATGAGGTATAGGATACCAGTAAGCTATTCTGCCTACGGGGCTGAGATACCAGAGAAACAGAAGCAGAAGTATTATTAAGGAAGATATCACCCAGCCACCTATTTTTCCAATTCTCTGCTTAGTACTTAATCCTGATATCAGAGCAGCGAAAGCTGACGCTGATGTTAAGGCCAGTCCCCAAGGCTTTGGAGTACCTGGTGGTAATAACCAGGCAAGTAAAGCCCCTAACCACGATGCTACAAACCCATTTAAAGGACCTAAGAACACTCCATAAAGAGGAGGAAGGAAAGCAGCTATCTCTATCTTTCCTTTACCTCCTATTACTGGAATTCCAGGAAGTAATGAGACGATAACGTAAAGCGCTGCAAAGATTGTTGTTAAAGAGAGGATCTTCGAGTTATCGGTCATATAGAAGACACTCTAAAGCATATTTTTATTATAAGGAGAATACTACCACATCATCTATGAATGCCGTTGCTGTTCTGTTATGTGTGCCGTTAGAAAGTATGACGAAAACCTCCATCATGTTGCTCTGAGCCATACCCTCTTTTGTAGATCTGTCATAGATTTTTATACCTTTCATGTTCACTTCAACGTCATCTATTATTAGCGTTACATACTCGTCTTTTTCAAAGTCAATAATAATCATCGTAAAATGCCAACTTATGTCCCCTCCTTTTTGAGAAGTATCATACCGTTGTGGAAAGCCTGAAATAGGCTTAAACTCCACCATAGATCCGTTTTCTGCTTTATAAAAAGGTCTGTGAAACTCGTAAATAAAGACCTCACCTGCTTTTCTATAGTTTTTATTGGCATTTCTGTACTCTATCCCAAACTCGATGTATCCAAAGTTATCCGAGAAAACTGTCCACCAGAAACAGAATCCAACTTTCTTACGCTTAGGCGGAGAGAAAAGCCTTAAAGCCTCGATTATAGCCCATAAATCACTTGATGTCTCAAGCTTAAGTGAGGAATCGCCGTTAAACACAGTACGGTCATCTTTCGATATATTACCCCACCCATACTTTGACCACTTAATTGCCCCTCCCATATCGTCGATGAATATGATTTTAGCGTTTGATAGATATTTCAGGGCATCTGGATGCACTGATACCCTACTAAGGATTATCGCGTTTAGAGTGTTAATAGTATTTATATCTGTAATACTGACACTATGCAGTAAATAACATAAATAACAAAGTAATACTATAATCATAATAAAACAACTAAGAATGGGTTTTCCTATCATACTTCTAAAAATACTTCATTAAAGATAAATCATTACTCTTTTCACTCAATTACCTTTCTGAGCCCCTTATGGAAATAGCAGAGGGGAAAAATCCGAGAAGGAGTAATGATTATATTTTTCTAATTTTGTGCTATAGCTCATAAAAAACAACTAAAAATACTTCATTAAAGATAAAACTACAGAACAATGAGTAAAACTATCGTCCAGAAGCTGGAAAAGAGGTACTGTTACGTCGCTGAACGACTTACCGCAGTCCTTGCACAGGTAGCGCTGGACTCCAGGCCTCTTGTCGCTCTTGCCGTTTCTCTTAACGTTAGCCGACCCGCAGCGGGGACACGTTATGGCTCTGGGCCACTTGAACGCCCTGATCATCTCGGCTACCTGCTCATCGCTCAGGGCCAGGTCTATAACTCTCTCCACGTGCAAAAGATCGGCTCAGGGCTAAATAAGATTTAGCAGCAAAAACGCTAAAAAGTAGAAGAGCGTTCTTGTTTCGTTATTTTAATCTAACTTTCCATATCTGTTTTATTTTTAAAGGATTTTAATTAAGAAAGTGAGTTAAATTTTGCCGTTTCCACTATTGTTTTAGCTATCTCGGAATCTGGGTTTAAAAGCTCTAAGGTCTCCTTGTATTCATAGGGAAATACTACCCATTTGTCAATAATTTTTACGTAGTAATCAGGTTTTATAGAAGCCTTAGGTTTAACGTAAGGAACAGCACTTTTAACTATACTGATCTCCTTTGTTCTTAGATATCTGAGAGCAGTCTCTAGTGTTTCGCCGCTATCGACAATGTCATCTACTAAAAGCACGCTTTTACCTTTAAGAGAGGTATCAATGCCCTGAGTTACTTTTGGAGTTTTTTTCACGTTAATTCCCTCATATGATTTTATAGTTATGCCAGCGACGCTCTTAAGGCTAAGTAAATCTGAAAGTATTCTACCAACAACCCACCCTCCTCTAGCTATAACTACCAATAAATCAGCTTTATATCCACTTTTCTCTATGATCCTAGCTAGCTCATAAACGTCCCAGAAAAGATCATCCCATGTAAGTACTAGTAGCTCTTCTCTTCCCATATTTCTAATCTGAAACTGGAGTATTTATAGGTTCTGTTAAGTAAAGTTCTTTAAAATGATTTCAAAACTGATTAAAGTTAAATACTTCTATATGTTACAAAGTGGTTATGAAGAATATAAAAGATAAGTGTATGCTGTGTTTCCTCATTCTTTTATATATACGGCTTTCTACGGCGAACTTTCTCCTGCAAAATGTGGAAACTTATGTTGCTTATTACGGTGGAAGCAACAGACTCGATGATTTGATGAAATTTGACTTGGTAATTATCGACGCTGATAATTATACTGCCGAGGAAGTTAACTATCTCAAATCAAAGGGAGTAGTAGTTCTCGTCTATCAAAGCTTAGGAACCATTGAGAATTGGCGCTGGTATTGGAAGTTTATCCAAAAGGAATGGATATTAGCTCCTTTAAACGAGTGGGAAGGAGAATGGTATATTAACCCATGTTATAAAGGATGGCGAGACCTCTTGTTAAACAGTATTCTGCCTAGGATTATTAAAAAAGGTTTTGATGGTTTCCTTTTTGATAACATAGATATTGTTGATGAATATCCTGAGACTGTAGAATGTGTTATCAAATTAATTAAGGATATTAGGAAAGCTTATCCCGATAAGGTTATAGTGTTAAATAACCCGCTTACCATTATAAGTAGCATCCATGAATATATAGATGGGATTATGCAAGAAGATGTATTTCTGACATATAATTGGAACAAAAACAGATATGTTGTAGAATCGTTTAATAAAAGTACAAGTTTAATTGAAAAACTTAAATATTGGAAAAATAAGGGATTAAAGATACTTATACTAGATTATACTGACTCACAAGCTTTAGCCAAATATTATTACCATAAAGCTAAGAAGCACGGTTTCCTGTACTATGCATGTAATATAATGCTGGATAAAATATGTAGATGGTAACCTTTTTTCCTCAATAATAAAACTATGGCTCTATACGGTAATTGTTCTAAAAACATAAAATCCCCCTTTAGGTAACATGTTTGCTATAATTGTCTCCTCTATCTTTAACCTAACTCCCCTGTCCTTCAGTGCCTTCCTAAAGAACGAAACTATCTTTTTCACTGTGAGGTTTTTACTTAATCTTCCCGGTCTTAATATTACGACGATCTTTGCCTCATTAGTGATAGCTGATGTAGGACCACTGATTATTCTCACTTCTCCGTTCTCTAATACAAGTCCTATGGATAACTCTAAAGGTACGTTCTTAAGGTAATTTCTTTTACCATAGATCATAAATGCCCCTTTAGGAAGATATTCGCCACTAGGAGGTTTCTTCGAAACCTGAGTAGCCATTACCCAATAGACATTTACAGAGCTAAGTCCAAGCTCCCAAGCTTTTGAATATGCCGCTGCGAGTTGGGCTGCCTCCATGATAGTAGTTTCTCCTACGTTTCTATTTCCTGTTTTTATGATAACTACTGGTCCCCCATGAATGTCAGCATGAAGGAATATATCATTAGGTTCCATGTACTTTTTAACTAATGTTTCATTCTGACTAACATCTTTACCTCCTATAACCAGGAAACCCTCACTTGAAACAAAGTGATGAAAGTTTTCATACCAGACCTTTCTTTCCTTGAGAACCACGGTCTTCTCTTCCTTCTCAATCTCTTCTTTTTCCTCAGCTAACTTAACTGCCCTCTCAGCTTTCTTTTCAAGCTCCTTAGCCAAGGAGAATATCCTCGAGATATTAGAAAAAGCTGTTTCCTTAGCATTTAACTCTATCTTCTCTCCATCAATGTTTAAAGATATTTTCATTTTTAGCGGATCAACATCTATCACACGGGGATCAAGTTTAGCTATTCTTTCCCGTATCTCGCTCCATTCACTACCACTAGCCTTTAATTTCCTTAGTTCATCAATGATTTTATCAATTACCTGTTTATTCATCGAAAGATTCTCAGCTATCTTCCTGAGCTTTCTCGCTCTCTCCTTAAACTCCTCTGCCTTCTCTAGTATCTTACTCTTAATATCTTTCTCTCTGTAAGATTCCATGTAGATAAGTGTGGTAAAATAGTTACTTAGAGCGTCAGCAAATTTCTCTTTTTTTAACTCACCTTTTCTATGGGTTATCTTAAAAGGATATACACCTATTACTCTATCATTAAGTATTAATTCGTATCCGTTTCCAGGATTTCTTCCTTCCTCATATACCTCTTTAAGTGTACCCAGAAACTTCTCGAATGATTCCCTGTTAAGGACAGTAGAAGGAGAGTTCGGATCTATACCACTTCTGAAAAGAGCCTCGGCTATAACCTCGCCTGGTGCATTTATAATCTTTGAAAGAAAAGCAGCACATTTTAATCTTTGATTAACACGGCTAATTATCTTATCGTAATCTTCTGGTCTAAGCTCTAAAATATCTATTCCTATCTTAGGAGGTGGTAGATATTTAATTCCTTTAACTATTTTCCTATCCTTAAACTCCCTCTCTCTATAAGCTAGCTCTATAGTCTCTTCTTCATCAACAAGTATTATATTTCCCTCCCTTATCCACTCAAGATATAACTTTAACTCTTTTCCCTCCTTTCTTAAGAACAGTATAGCTATTCTGTCGAAATCATGCTGTACTATTCTAATCAGTTTAGCTCCTTTAATAAAACTTCTTAAATTCCTAGTAAATTGATCATCCTCTAAAATATTTAATTTACTACCTGTAAATAGAAATAATCCTATTCTAAATCCAAAAACTAATCCTTGCTCTACTCCAGGCTTTTTTAATTTAAAAAATATCCCGTTAGGTATCCTATAAATGTTCCTTAGCTCTGAATTTGTAATATTTGATAAATTTGGAAGTAAAGCTGCGAAATCAAGTGCTGTCATTGATTTCTTAAACTGATGCATTAGGTTATCCTCCGTCTTATTATTTTACTACTCTTAACTTAAATTTAAATATTCCATTGGCATCTCTCTATTCTGGTGGCATAAGAATGAGCTTAGGCATTCGCACGGAGGATTGGAAAAACGAAAAACATGTGCCAGTCATCGATGCACCTGACAGTGTTAAAAAAGGAGAAAATGTAAAAGTTGTGGTAAGTGTAGGAAAAGCTATCCCTTATCCTAATACACCAGAACATCACATAAAATGGATCCAACTCTATTTTCTTCCTGAGGGAAGTTCTGTACCTTTTATGGTTGGAAGAGTAGAGTTCGACGCTCACGGCGAAGCGGATCTTTATAACGAGTTCTCATCTACCTTTACTTTTAAATTGGGAAAGTCAGGCAAGCTTATCTCACTTTCATTCTGCAATATACATGGTCTATGGAGCTATGAAAAGGAAATAAAAGTTATAGAATAATAATTTGTTATTTAATTTTTAACGTTTTTATTAATATTTCTAAATAAAATTTTTGTAGAATTATATATTATTTAAGCTGATAATTTTTAAAGTTCTTTAATTAGTTAAACTCAGGTGTTATTGTTTGGGCTATGTTAAAGTTAAAGCTAAGATATGGAACGTAGAGAAAAAGGAAAATATCAAAGAGATTGAGCTGTTAGCTGATACAGGCGCTATATATACTGTTTTACCGCGAAGTCTTCTCGAATCCTTAAACGTTAAGGTTATAGGTAGAAGGAAGTTTAAGCTTGCCAACAATCAACTTATCGAAAGAGAAGTAGGTATAGTGGGTATTGAAATTCAAGGCATTAAAACCCATACAATTACTATCTTTGGAGACGAAGGCATTTACTTATTGGGTGTAGTGACTTTGGAGGAACTAGGTTTAGAGGTAGATCCTATAAAGGGTGAGCTAAAGCCGCTTGAACTTCTGTTAATGTAGTTTAAGATTTGTTTGCCTTTAAACCTTATGCTTGTGGGATTAACGACGATATATGAGTAAGCTCTCTATGGAACAATACCCGTAAAGTTAATGTTAAAATAATAACGGCTCTCTCTACAAGCTCCTTAACGGCTTAGATTTATTTAAGGTCTTAAGAAATGTTAAAATAATAACACTGTAAACGGGAGTAATGAATGTCTGAGACTCTTCTCCAAACTATTAAGGTCAGTATTAGACAGAAGGAGATTATAGATTCAGTTAATAAGGGAATAGATGATCTTGACAAAATTGCATCTAATCTAAAGCTGGATAGAGAGGACATCATGCGTGATATAGAAGAGCTACGAGAGAAGGGATTACTTGAAGTCAAGAGGTTAGAGAAGAAGGTTGCTGCGCTTACAAAGGAAGGTGCTGAATATTTAAACATAGGACTTCCGGAAAAGAGAGCAGCCATCTTACTGTCTAAACTTGGGGAGTTAAAGGAAGGAATCACATTAGAGGAGCTAGTTAACGAGGCAAAGAAGAAAGGAATAACTCTTTCCACTAATGAAGCTTCTATAGCTCTTCAGTATTTAGTAAAAGGTAATGTTGTTAAGGTAAAGGATGGCAAGCTATATCTAAATAAGGGGAAAATTAACGAATTCTTAAGGAAGTGTGAAAGTCTGGAACAACTATTAAGGAAGGTTAGAGAAAAGGAAGATATAAATCCTACAATCCTTGCTCTTTTTAAAAGAAGAAAACTAATAGATATCAGACCTGTTACTAAAATAAAGCTCAGCCTTAGTGAAAAAGCTAGGGAATTATTATCTAGAAATCTTATTCAAGGAGCTAATGTCATAACATTACTTACACCCGGTATCCTTGAGAAAAGGGCCTGGGTAAAGGCTGAGTTTAAGGAATACAATATTGAGGTACCCCCTCCCATCTTATATCCAGGTAAGAAACATCCATATCTAGACCTTCTAGATCAGATAAGAGAGATACTTATATCAATGGGATTTGAGGAGATGAGAGGACCCAAGGTGGAGTTAGAGCTGTGGAACTTTGACGCTCTTTTCCAAGCACAGGATCACCCAGCTAGGGAGATACATGACACTTACTTCCTAAAGGATCCTCGATACGGAAGTTTTGAGGATAGAAACCTGTTGAAAAGAATAGCTATGACTCATGAGAATGGATGGGTGACAGGATCTAAGGGATGGGGCTATAAATGGGATCCTAAGAGAGCCTTAAGGCTTATACTTAGGACGCAAACCACGGCTGTATCAGCTAGGACTCTTTACTCTAAAGGAGATGGGGAATATAGATGTTTTTCTCTTGATCGAGTCTTTAGACCTGAAAATCTTGACGCTAAACACAGCATGGAGTTCTATCAGCTTGAAGGAATAATTGTCGGGGAAAAAGTTAACTTCAGGCACCTTATAGGGTTCTTCTATGAGATAGCTCGTAGACTTGGACTGGGCACTGTTAAGATAAAGCCTGCATATTTCCCGTTTACAGAGCCGAGTGTTGAGGGCTTTATTAAGCATGAGAAACTAGGCTGGATAGAGGTATTTCCAGGAGGGATGTTTAGACCTGAGATGTTACTACCTTTAGGCATAAAACGGTCTAAAGTAGCTGCATGGGGTATAGGAATAGATAGGATAGCTATGAGCATATTAGGTATAGACGATATACGGCTCTTATTTACCCAGGATCTTCAATTTTTAAGAGATTCAAAGAAACCTGTACTTTTAAACTTAATAAGGTGATTATATGCCTGTTATAGAGGTTTCTGTATGGGACCTTGAGAGGCTCCTTAACCATAGACTTGACATAAATAACCTTGAGAGCTGTCTTCCAGATCTTAAATGTGAGCTGGAAGGTATTGAAGGGGACATAATTTCTTACGAAGCTACTCATGATAGACCTGACCTTTATTCCGCTGAAGGACTTGCTAGAGCTTTAAGGGGATTAATGGAGCTAGAGCTAGGGCTTCCAAAGTTTAAAGTTAAGGAGAAAACTACGAGAGGCATAGTTAAAGGACCCAAGTATAGGCCTTACGCGTTTTTTGCAACAGTACATGGGTTAAACCTTGACGATGAATCTATAAAACAGCTTATGCAGCTTCAAGAGAAGCTGCATGCGACATATGGTAGAAATAGGAGAAGAGTTTCTATAGGAGTTTACGATCTCTCAAAGATAAACCCTCCTGTTAGTTACATAGCTGTTGAGCCAGATAGGTTTAGCTTCGTTCCTCTTGACATGAATGAGGAACTATCTCTTAAAGAAATTCTTAAGAAGCATCCTAAAGGTATTGAGTACGGTTACTTGATATCAAAGTATGACGTTTATCCGTTACTCATAGACTCTAAAGGTACGATACTCTCTCTTCCACCTATAGTTAATAGTGAAGACACGAGAGTAACTGAGGATACCAAAGAAGTCTTTATTGATGTTACCTCTACTGATCCTAAAGCAGCCATACAGGTTCTTAACATAGTAGTTACGTCTATTTACGAAAGAGGATCTGAAATAGGGCTCGTAGATTTAGAGATAAATGGGCAGAAACAAACAGTTCCGAACTTAAGCCCTGAATCTATAGACTTTGATCCTAGTTATGTAGAATCCTACGGAGGTATTAAGCTCAAAGTAGAAGAGGTCAAATACTTGTTAGAGAAAATGAGACTTGGAGTTAAGGTGAGGAACGCTAAACTACTTGAAGTTAACATACCTCCTTATAGAGTAGATATCTTACATCAGGTAGACTTAGTAGAGGAAGTCTTAATGGCCTATGGGTATAACAAGTTAGAACCTCTTTACATACCTCCTCAGCATTCCGGAAAGGAAGACGGTATAGAGATTTTCTCAAGGATTGTTAGAGAGTTAATGGTAGGTCTCGGATTTCAGGAGGTTAATGATTATATACTCACTAGTAGGGAGGTACTTTATGAAGCTATGGATCATCCTGAACTTCCTACAGTCGAGGTTGAGAATCCTAAACAAGAGGCATATTCATGTATGAGAACGTGGATAACTCCTCAACTTATGCAAACCCTCTCAAGAAGTAAGCACGCTGATTATCCTCAGAGAATATTTGAAGTAGGTGATGTTGAATTGCCCGATGAGACTAAGGAGAATAAGGTCAGAGAGGAGAGGAGACTTGCCATAGCCTTAGCTGGAGCTAAGATAACCTTTACCGACATACATGCTGTCATTTCCTCTTTAATGAGACAGCTAGGTATGAAGTATGAGCTTAGAAAAGGTAACCATCCGAGCCTCATAAAAGGAAGATGCGCAAATATATGTGTTAATGGTATTGAGTTAGGTTTTCTTGGAGAAGTGCATCCTAAGGTATTGGAACGATGGGAGCTTAAGGTACCTGTTTCAATAGCTGAAATTAACCTCTCCAAATTAAGGGATATCCTTATGAAATTAACCTAAGAAGAGGTTAATTTGAGTGATGAAACCTGGCCTTTATGGAAGGTGATTTAATCCGGGGTTCATCTGATATTTTTATAAAAATTAAAGAAAGCTATTTAAAAATAAAACTTTAGATCATCTTAACTTGTTCTAGAGGTCTTACTTTCTTTACTTCTGGGTTAACTAATGCTGGAGGATCCTCTCCCTTAAGAACAGCTATTAAATTTTTAGCTGCTAACTCAGCCATTCGCTGTCTGGCTTCTATGGTTGCACTGGCTATATGAGGAGCTAACACTACGTTATCTAATTTTGTTAATGGATGGTCAGGTGGTAACGGCTCTTGCTCAAAAACATCTAAAGCTGCCCCAGCTATCCACTTTTCCTTTAACGCTTTTACGAGAGCATCTGTATCTATAACTGGACCCCTGGCAGTATTTATAAGGTAAGCTGACGACTTCATCATCCTTAGTTCTTTCTCCCCGATTAGATGTCTTGTTTCCTTTGTTAAAGGTACATGTAGGCTAACGAAGTCAGACTCCTTAAGTACGGTTTCAAGATCCTTATATTCTACACCGAGCTCTTTCTCAGCTTTTTCGTTTCTGTAAATATCGTAATATATTATTTTCATACCGAATCCCTTTATTTTCTCAGCTACAGCACGCCCTATTCTACCCATACCAATTATACCTAAAGTCTTACCCTTTAACTCGGGTCCTGTGAGGAAGAACGGGTTCCAAGGTTTATTCCATTGTCCTGATCTTATCGTCCTATCCGCATCAAGAATTTTCCTTGTGATAGCTAGCAGGAGACATATTGTGAACTCCGCTACCGCATCGGTCAAGACTCCTGGGGTATGAGTCACATATATCCCTCTCTTAGTCGCGGCTTCCACATCTATATGGTCAAATCCTACACTGTACGTACTTATAACCTTCAAGTTAGAAGCCGCATCCATAACCTCGCTATCCACCTTATCTGTCAGAAGACACAAAAGCCCATCCTTATCTTTAACCTTATTTATTAGCTCTTCTCTACTAGGAGGCCACTCTTTAGATTCATGCACTTCGATATCACAGTATTCCTTAAGGATAGAAAGCCCAGGCTCGGGTATAATTCTAGTCACATAAACCTTAGGCCTTGGCATAAAAACACCCTTTCTGGTCACAGATGGGGATTAATAAATAAAAATTTAGCGATCGCTCTAAAGGTGCTGCACATTCCTGAGATAGCTTAAGAGGGCTGGGTTTATCCCTCCGTTCAGGAAAAAGAGAAGGAACGTATTTATTATTTAGGGAAATAAGCGAGGACTAGCTGAAGGTATGCTCAGCTCTTCACGAGCTATACCCAGATGGGTCGAGGAGTAAGAGAGTGCTCCACCTCTTCATAAACCTAACCATCCAAGGGAATCGAGAAAATTAGGAAACCCAAGCAAAAGACTCTTATGGACATGTAGTATTTAGTTTATAACCATGAGAAACAAGGAACGTCCAGAAAAAGGGGAACGCTCCAATTACCTAAAGTCTATTATTCTTATTATTATTTCTTTATTTTTTTCATTTTCTCCATTTTTCTTAGGTTTACTTTTAAACATTCCATTAAGAGACATGTACCTAGTATTCCTTTTCTCCATTTTTCTCATATATGCTATTTTGTTGGTTCTTGGAGTATTGCTAAAGTGGCTAGGTTTGGAAAAGCTCTTTCCCTTATCCTTGCTACTTTTAGCATTAATCTTTGCTTCGTTAAGATATTTAGATAAAATTGACATGAATACTTTCAGTTTTTTCATGGGCACAATAGTTGGGGTTTTTGCTACATTAGCGGAAAAAATAGTTACATCCATACTTGAATGCCACGAAAAAACTAAAACGAGCGAAGACCCTCAAGAAGAGTGATAATAGCAATATTAATCAAAAGTCTTAATATTTTTATTGAAATCTATGTCATAGATTTACTATTTTAAGAAATATTAATTAAAGAAACTAAGTGTATAATAAAAATAAATTTTTAGGAGTTTATATTTAATACTTAAAGTCTCCTGGTTTAGGCCATACTTCTGGAGTCTTACCTGGTGGGTACTCCTTTTTAAGCCACTCTATGAACTCTGATATTCTTTTCACAGCTTCTTCAACTATTACTTCGCCTTTTTCCTTACTAGCTTTACTTGGATACCCAACGCTGCCTTTAGGGTAATAATGTATCTCCATGAAATGGCTTACGTCAAACCAACTAAATGGTCTTCCATAGACATTACCGGCTTTATCAACCCATTTATCAGGCATAACACCCTTTAGTTCGTCTGCATCTGATTCCTTGAGTAAATCAAGCCTCATTAATTTCTCAGCAACATACCATGTAACGCTCGTCTCCACCTCATCTGCATGTATAAATGGCGTCTCAATCTTCACTCCTGGCTTAAGCTCTTTCCCTACAGTCAAAACATCCCTTACCCAAGCCCACCAGCTTGTGACCATTATTAGGGCATGTACTCCCTCTTCTATTATCGCCTTATCCTTAGCTATAGGTAAAACATACTCTTGTCCATGGGAGTTAAACAGAATTATTTTCTTAAATCCTGTATTGCTTAACCATTTAATTACGCTAGTAACATAGTCTATGTAAGCCTCCTTTTTAACAGGTATCGTACCTTGCATACCATAATGGTGACTTGGATGACTACCATAGAATATTGGTGGAGCTACAGTTACTCCAGTCTCATAAGCCACTCTCTCAGCTATGTATGTACCTATTAGAGAGTCCTCTCCTACAGGAGCGGAAAGGCCATGGTTCTCTATTGAACCGCATGGTACTAATATTATGTCGTTTTTAGCTACTCTCTCTTTTATTTCACCTACGGTCATTTGATCTAAATAGATCTTCTCTCCAAATTTATTGAAAACTGGCTTAGCAAACCTGGACTCATACTCCATAAAGTATCACCCTGTCATGTTCATGAATATCTCCTAAAATATTTTCTCTAAGGCTTAATAGTGATTTTACCATCTTCTCTTTTCTTTGCTTTTTCAAACGCTTTTTCTACATCATCTAAGCTAAATCTACTGGTTATTATCTTAGTCATGTCTATTTTACCAGCTGCCATAAGCCTTATAACATTCCTAAAGGTACCCCAACCAGAATGGCCCTGACTACCAAATATCTGTCCTCTTCTAACCTGGAACACCTCTAGATATATGGGGACCTCACTAGGAGCTCTACCTATCCACGCGATCTTACCTCCGATAGCTAAGCTTCTTTGCATCTGGGGTAGGGTCTTATCTGGAGCTCCTGCGGCTTCGACATGAAGATCGGCTCCCTGTCCATTAGTCACTTCAATAATCTTCTCATAAGGCTCTATTCCTTTTTTTGATAGTTCCAGGGGATCAAAAACGTAATCTGCCCCCATCTTCCTTGCCAGCTCCTTTCTTATAGGTGATAACTCGAACGATATTATTTTACCAGCCCCTGCAGCTTTAGCTAACCCTATAGCACCGAGCCCTATAGGTCCTGCTCCCCACACGACCACGTAAGCGCCTGGTTTAAAACCTCCTGCTCTGTTAAATATTGCATGGTAAGCCACCGAAGTAGGCTCTACAAGGCTTCCAGCCTCAAACACTTTTTCCTCACTTCCATACACGTTTGCCAGGCTATCTATTTTCCATAAGTACTTAGCTTTAACAGCGATGTAATCAGCCATGGCTCCATCATGTGTAAATCCTATTTCTCCATATTCAAGATCTCCAGGATCATTCAGTAATATACAGTGGTTAAGATATCCCATCCTACAAGGATCACATACACCGCACCACATCATTTCTTCACTAGTCACTAGGTCACCGGGTTTAATCCATTTAACTGCGCTACCTACCTCCTCTACCACCCCACTGAACTCATGTCCTATTACTACAGGGAACTTAGTTAAACCAGGATATATTATGTATCCATCCTTATCGGTTTCAACGAAATGTACGTCGCTGCCACATATACCAACAGCCTTTACGTGTATCAGAACCTCATCGGGCTTAACATTAGGTTTAGGATAATCTGTCTTTAGTACAAGTCTTGGTTTTTTCCACACCTTATTCCCTTCTCTTACCTTTTTTGTCTTAGCCTCTATCTCCGGAAGCTTATACCCAGGTCTTGGAGAGAACTCAGCCTCAAGAAGAGCAGCTCTCATACTCAAGATATGTCACCATCATTCTCCCCAAAATCACATATTAAAATCTTTACATGATGATTATAACTAAACAATTAAATGTAAAAAAATATAACTTATATTAGAAACTCCCTGAAAATAAGCTTCATATACGTAAGAGAAAAAGTGTTAATAATGTTAAAACTTGCCATAGTGATCACGTTAACATCTATTGCAATATGTTCGTTTATTCCCAGGTCACTAATAGCCCAAGATATTCTGACATTTGCTGAGGTAGAGATAGATGGCATAAAGAAGTATGTTGAAATAAAAGGAAATTTCCTTGAAATCCCTATTAAAGATCATAAAATTATTAGAGTTCGTGTCGATTCTCTATCCTCTTTAAAGCCTTCTAAAGTATTCTTAGATGATCAGCGTCTTTTTCCATCACTTAATAAAGGTATTTTCATCTGCGAAGACCTTCTTGAAGTTAACTTATCTAAATTAAGCGTTAAAGGAAATATTTTAAGGGTAGAATTCGAAAAATATCCCCCTAAACCTATAGTGTATATGTTAATGTTTTCAAAGAATGAAATTCGAGAAATTAAGAAGGATCATGTGATATTAAAGGATAAGGAACCTGCTAAGCCATGGGGAGCATATGTTATTGCTTTAGTTACTGACAAAGATCTATGGAAAACACTAATCGAAGGTAAATATACATTAATTAATATATCGGAACATAAAATATCACTTAATTATGTAAATAAATCAAATATATTATTTGAATTAAGTTATATAGTTTCAAACTATGAATTCAAGTTAAATAAATCAGCTATGAATAAAGTTGTACTCATGTATTATATACCATTATATTATTTTCCTTTAAACTCTACTGAAAAACCTTTTATTCCTGAAAAACTTATAAAAAATTTAGAAAAGAAATATATTTACATAAATGTTCCAGGAATAATGAGGATAACTAATTTTACCCCAATTATGGAAAATAATTTTTTAAAATTATTTAATAAAAACCCTTTAGTGATAAAAGTTGAAAAAATAAATAGTCTTAACTTTGCATTTAGACCTATAAAAATAACTACGGATAAAGATGTTCTTCTTATTGTCAGTGTTAATGGTAAAATTTATAAAAATAAAGGATCATTAAATTTAAATATTAGTTTTCCTGTTAGCTTAATTTACTTAAAAATGTTCAGATTTAATGAACTTATAGGAGAATACATACTTACAAGTCTTATACCAGAAATACATTTAAAACCCAAGTTGTACAATGTAAGTTTTACCTTCTTTAATAAAGAAGGTGAGTATATTAATAACGATATTATTATTAAGTTATATAAAGATTTTTCAGAAAAAATTTTTAAAATTAAAAATGGAACTTTGAAACTTAATGGTTTTCCTCCTGGAAAATATGTAATTGTCGTCCTAAAAGAGGGAGTTGAGATCTTTAGAGGTACATTTAAGTTAAACAAAAATAAAGAAATACCATGTTATTGCGATGTTTCTTCCTTAAAAGTGAGAGTAACAACTTATTCCGGTCATCCCATTAAAAATTTTAAACTCATAGCGAATGGCCCGTTAACTGTAGAAAGTAATGGAACTCAAGGGGAAGTGTACTTAAAGGATATACCCTTAGGTAATTACACATTAAGCTTTCTAGTAGATGGAATAATTTTCCTTAAGAGAAACGTAAGCTTAGCTAGCTTTACTGAAATAAGTATAAAATCTGATATTGAAGAGGTATATATCAGATTCTTTAATATGGTAGGTCATCCTATTAGTAACTTAAAAGCTCTTATAATAGACTCTGAAGGAAGAACTATAAAAGAAATTACCAATTCCCACGAAGCCTCGATCTCTCTTTATCTTTTAATTAATAAAACTTACATGCTTAAAATTCCTGCATTAAATTACGAGTATCACTTTAAAGTAACTCCCTTTGCTACCAAACTTAAAGTTAAGGTTCCATGCCTATTGGTAATTGGGGGAAAATGCTATGACTTTTACCTTATTTTATTAGCACTAGTGTTAATAGTAGTTTTGATTAGTGTATGGCTTATTAAGAAAAAAAGAGACGTAATAGTTTTAGTAGAAAGAGTAAATATCTAGGATTAATCTAAAGGTGAGATATAAAGTGATTGAAAAGTGGAAGCTAGAAACTTTAATAGATATGGAAATGAGCTGTTTAGAGCTGTGTGAGGAGGAATGGGTTATTCTCCTACTAGCCGTTGATGGCTTTTCTCCTATTATAGGAGAGGAAGTGTTTCATACATGCTTTTTCTTATATCCCTATGTTTCCTTTAATTTTAAACCTTTACTTCTCTCAGTATATGCACAAGAAATATCTGAGGCTCTTGATAGGCTTAGGGAAAAAGGCCTTTTAAAACTTGATTTTGACTATTCCGGTTTAACCCTTAAAGAGGTATTTAAACTTACTAATGAAGGAAGAATAATAGCAGAAAGGGTTATTAAAAGAGTTAAAAAAGGTTGGATAGTATTTAAGGATGTTCTGATAAGAAAGGGTAGTAAAGTTATAGAGGATCTTACAGCTCTTAAGAAGACCTATAATGGTAGAGGTCCGGCAGAACTGCTTAGGCTTATGCTCAATCAACTTAATTCAACCAGTAACATATTCACTGTAAGGCTTAACAGTAAGGAGTTAAGTTATCTAAAGAAAATATACAAGGCATATAAGGCATAATTAGGGCATTAAATCAATGAGAAAAGAGGTAAATTCAGTAACTATTATTGGCGGAGGTCCCGCAGGTCTTAAGACAGCTATAGAACTGTTAAAGAGAAACTTTAAGGGCTCAATCACAATATTTGAGGAGGATAAAGAGATAGGTAAACCTACTCACTGTGCTGGGCTTGTCAGTCTAGATTGTATAAATATGTTAGATCAGAATATACCAAGAACTCTTATTGTAAATAGAATTAAAGGAGCTAAGATATTTTTTCCTAATAATAGAGAACTTATAGTTAGTAAAAATCGTTATATAGCTGCCGTCATAGACAGGGAGAATTTAGATAAATACCTTGCAGAGCAAGCTATGCTTAGAGGAGCTAATTTAGTTAAGGGAATCAAGGTATGTGATTTAGACATTGTAAGACATAAGCTTCTCCTTTCCAATAAGGAAACTCACTCGTTTAACACCCTTGTTATAGCATCAGGTGTCAAAGAGAGGCTAACTAAAAAGCTAGGTTTAAGAGAACTTAAAGGTAAGTTACCAGCTCTTCAATGGGACATGGTAGGTGTTAAGGATTTAGACCCTAAAATAGTAGAGATTTACTTGGGAAGTAGATTTAGTGAAGGATTATTCGCGTGGATAATACCTCTAGATGAAGGAAAGGCTAGAGTAGGAGTAGCTACCTTGAAAGATCCTCTTAGTAGATTGACGTACATGGTTACTCGTCACCCATTACTTTCACAAAGATTCTCTCATGCTAAGAGGATTAAAACCTATGGTGGAGCCGTAATAACCCTAGAAGCTAAGAGGAAGATCGTGAAAGATAACGTATCCCTTATAGGAGATATAGCAGGTCAGACTAAGCCTACAACAGGAGGAGGACTGTATTACCTTAGTCTAGCCGCATCTTACTTAGCCGACGCTATCTCAAAAAATTGTCTGGGTTTTTACGAAAAAATGTGGAAGAAAGCTATGGAAAAAGAGCTTAAGATACAGCTAGCACTGAGGCTTTTCCTTAATAACCTTAATGATAATGCTCTAATATCACTTTATAAGATCTTAAAAGATACAGATTTTGAAAGAATAGCCTCAGTTAAGGGCGATATGGATTTTCAAAGCAATATTATAGGTAAGTTAATGTTAAGTGGCTTAGGTAAAGTATTATTAAATCCTCAGCTGTTATTTCCTTTAGTATCGGCTTTAGCCGGTGCTATTTTCTGACCTTCTTTAAATCCTAGCTTCACAGCCTTTATATTAACATCCCAGAATTTCTCTCTCAATACCTTCTTAACGCCTATTTCAAGGTTTTCTAAGGATAATGGAAGTAAACCCATTCCGCTAGCCACTCCCATTAAGACCACATTAGCTAAAAGCGGATTACCAATGCTCTCCGCTATGGAGCTTGCATCTATCAGGAAGTATTTCATTCCTAGGTCCTCAATAGCTGAAAGAAGCTCATCTTTACCAGGCGCATCCTTAACGCCTGGAGGCGGTAATAGGAAATCATTAACTAACATAATTCCTTCTTTGGACAATAAATATGAATAACGTAATGCCTCGATGAGCTCTAAAGCTATTTCAACCTCCGCATATCCTTCTGGAACTATAGGGGATATCTCTTTCTCCTTACCATACTTAAGGTAAATAACTACTGATCCACCTCTTTGAGAAAGACCATGTACTTCGCTGACTAAAACATTATATCCCTTAGACAGTAGTGCCTCACCCATAATCCTACCTATAGTTATAAGTCCTTGACCACCAACACCTGCTAACACTACGTTTCTAATCATTATTCTTCACCTTAACAATAGCCTTAACAGGACATATTTCTGCACATACTCCACATCCCACACAGAGAGACTCTATTATCATAACCTCATCATCTTTCCTAACTATGGCAGGACAGGCAAAATAATCAACACATATACCGCAGTTAGTACATCTTTCTTTATCTATCTGATAGGGAACTATTTCTTCCCCCCTTATCAACTTCTCCCTATATTCCCAAAGGGCACAAGGCCTTCTAGCTATAATAACAGCAGGTTTACTTCTTTCTTTAATATAACTGACAGCATCCTCTACAACCTTCATAATTTCTTTCACACTATATGCATCAACTACCTTAACGAACTCTACACCAGAAGCTTTAGCTATATCCTCGATCCTTATTACAGGTGCCTTATCTTTAACAGCATTAAATCCTGTCCCAGGATGTGGTTGATGACCGGTCATGGCGGTTAACGAATTATCCATGATAATCACTATCATTCTATACTTATTATAAACAGCATTGATCAAAGCTGGTATACCGGCATGGAAAAATGTTGAATCTCCTATAAAGGAAATAACCACTTGATCTGTTGATTTAGCTATCCCCATACCTATACCTAGACCGGAACCCATAGAATATGAAAGATCAGCAGTATTGAACGGTGGGAAAAATCCTAGAGTATAGCATCCTATATCATTTGGATATACAGCGTTCAGCTTAAGCTTTTTCGATACCATCTTTACGGCATAATATGTTGATCTATGTCCACATCCAGGACATAGCGTAGGCGGTCTCTGAGGGAGCTTAAGTTTTAAGTCGACATGTCTCTTCTCTGAGATATCTAAACTTAAAGCTTTCGAGAGTCCCTTCAAGACCTTATGTGCATCAAGTTCAAGGATTCTCGGTATGTACTTTTTCCCCTCTATAGTGCCTTTAAAACCCTTTTCGTATGCTAACGACCTTAGCTGCATCTCTATGAAAGGCTCTAGTTCCTCAACAACTATTATCCTTTTAACCATAGTAAAAAGCTGCTCTACAACTTTTTCCGGTAAAGGATAGGTTAGAGAGAGTTTGAGTAACGTAGGTCTCTTCTCAGGTTTTATCCTATTAAGAGCCTCACTAACATATAGATAAGCTATCCCCCCAGTAACTATTCCTACTTCATCATTTCCGGGGAAAAGCTCCACAAGACCTAACTCTTCCGCATCTTTAGCTATCTGATTAATCCTATTTAAAGCGTCTGAGTGTAATTTTCTAGCGTTAATAGGTAGGAGAACCCACCTTGAAAGATCTCTATTAAACTTACCTTTATGCATAGGTTTCCTTAATTCCCTAAACGTGACCTTACCTCGGGTATGGGATACTCTTGTTGTTAATCTCAGAAGTACGGCTGTCTCATATCTCTCGGAGATATCAAAGGCTTTTCTAGTTAACTCCTTAGCTTCATTAGGATTAGTAGGCTCTATAACAGGTATGTAGGAGTGCATGCCGTAAATTCTATTATCCTGCTCGTTCTGACTGCTATGAGCGTTAGGATCATCGGCACTTACTATTACAAGTCCTCCTTTAACGCCAGTGTACCCTAAGCTCATGAAGGGGTCAGAAGCAACGTTTAACCCCACATGCTTCATGCAACATAGTGCTCTAAGCCCACTTATTGAAGCTCCTATAGCAATTTCCAAAGCCACCTTCTCGTTAACACTCCACTCAACGTAAATACCGGTCCTCTTAGCTACAGCAGCTAATGCCTCGATTATTTCAGTAGAGGGGGTACCTGGATAAGCCGTCGCTACACAAACTCCTGCCTCAAGTGCTCCTCTAGCTACAGCCTCGTTACCGAGTAAAAGTTTTTCTTCGCCTGGTGAGCCAAGCACCCTACTCAACTAGATTACACCGTGGATAATATCATGTAAGGAGATTAAATACGTAAACTTCTTAATTTAAGTTTAAGAAGGTGTTTCAGACTTTTTAACAAGTTTTATCTTTTTAATATGCAATCTCCACGAATTAATTCCTGTTTTCATGATCTCAGAGTTAGCTACTTCTAACCTCTCTCTGAAAAGAGGAGCATCTAGGATTAAGGTTTCAGCTTCTCCTCCCTCAAACCCCGGATTAAATCCATACCTCTCAGCTCTATAAATTATCTCTTTAGCTAACTTCCGATCAACAATCTTTCCTAAAAATTCTGGAGTTAGCCCAAGCGCACTGATAGCTGTTAATATGAACTTGAAACCTTGATCTATAAGCTCCATTAAATATAATCTTTGGTCCTTCCTCCATAAAGGTGAATACGTCCTTAGTCCGAGCTCTTCACAGATAAAGTTTATTCTCATCCTTTGATAATCTGAGAGTAATACACCTACCACTAAACCATCCAGGTTAAATCTCTTAATGGCTTTCCTCAGGGAACTAGCTAATACCTCTAACTCATTCTCCCCCTCCTTTACTAGACTTAGAATATGAGGTGTGTTCAAAGCCCTTGCCTGTAAGGGAGTAAACTCAAGCGCAGGCCTATGGAACATTAATGAGTCATAGCTCTGTGGAACAATAGTTATCAAGCACTTTACATCAAAACCGTTTAACCAAGCCCAGTGAAGAGCATATGTACTATCCTTTCCTCCGGAAAATAGAGAACAAACCCTCATTTAAAAAGGAGTAAGATTTAAAAATTTTAAAGAGTATTAAACTCTTTTACTTTATTTTCATCTAATCTTTTTATTAATTCAACTAATAATTTAACCATGTTTTCAAAATCATTCCTATGAAATATTGACACATGACTATGTATATGTCTAGTAGGGATACCTAACACTATACTAGGCCTACCTTCTTTATAGAGATGGAGTCTTCCCGCATCTGTTCCACCCCTAGATACTATGGAAAGTTGATAAGGAATTTTTGCTTCCTCAGCAACCTCTATCACAAACTCCTTAAGTTTCTGATTGGGTATCATCGATGAATCGAAAGTTAATATTGAAGGTCCCTTACCGAGCTTTGTAGGAGCTTCATGGGGTTTGATACCTGGGACATCGCCAGCTATATCTACTTCGGTAACTATAGCTATATCGTGATCAACAGTCCATCCCACCGTCGATGCTCCTCTAAGTCCCACTTCCTCTTGAACAGTAGCAGCTACGTAAAGAGTATTAGGATGCTCTATATCATTTTCTCTTAAATACCTTAGAGTTTCTAATGCCGCAAAGGCTCCTAGCCTATCATCAAAAGCTTTACCCATAAATGTCTTACCGGTTGTACTCTCAGTAAAGGGGGACCAGGGAGCTATAGGATCTCCGATTCTTATTCCTAAATCTTCAACCTCTTTCCTGCTTATGGCTCCTATATCTATAAACATTTGATCCATTTTAACTACTTTATCTCTCTCCTCAGGTCTAAGAAGATGAGGAGGCTTTGAGGCAACTACCCCTCTTACAACACCTTTCCTCCCTAGTATGACGACTCTTTGAGAAAGAAGCACTTGGTCAAACCAGCCTCCAATAGGATTAAACGTGATGAATCCTTCATCAGTTATTCCACTTACTATAAACCCTACTTCATCAACGTGACCGGCTATAAGTACCTTAGGCCTGTCTTCACTACCTTTCTTCACAAAGACTACTGAACCTAGGTTATCACTCTTTACTCTATCTGCAAACTTTTCACCATAGGCTTTTATCTTTCTTAAGACATATGCCTCAAAACCTGAAGGACCTATTTCATCAACTATATCTTTTAAAAACTTAAGTCTCTCATCGTTGAGAACATACATACTGCTACCCAGCAGAATAAAGGGAAAGAATTATTATATGTGTCGATTAAAGATTAAGATCTTATTAGTTTGATCTTAGGAGTATGGAAAATTAGCTCATCTCTTTTTGCTAAATATTTTTGTAATTTTTTTGATATATTATGACTTATACTAAATTTTATCGTATAAAGTAAAATTAAATAATTCATTTTATAAATCGTTAAAATAACGTAATGCTTATATTTTCTTGTTTTATTTTTAGCAGAATGGGAGGTTATCGGATGGTTAATGTTACGATAATAACAGAGGGAGCATATCCTCATGTAATAGGTGGTTTAAGTACATGGGTTCATCGTTTTCTTAACTGGTGTGATAAACATTTTCCTAAACTATCATTTGAAATATACTCAATAATAAATAAGGAGAAAAATACACTTGTTTACGAAGTTCCATCTAATGTTAAAAGACATCACATTTATGTTATGCCTCTTAACTCTGATATGTATAAAAAGGGGGAAAAGCCTGACATCGAATATTTCTGTTCCTTGATCGAAAATCTATTAAATGGTTATGAGCTTAACTTAGAATCGATAGGCATTGAGAAGTATAAATTAATGTATTTCCTAAAATCTAAAAAATTATTTGATCTAATGACGGCTATCTATGAGGAACGATACTCAACTCTTCCTTTTAAAGATTTTTACTGGACATTTATGAATGCTGTAACCCCTATACTTGGAATCCTCTTTTATGCTAGACCTAATGGTTCTGAGATTTTTCACTCCACAAGCGTAGGATTAGCGGGTTTAGTGGGAGTGATTGGTAAAGTATTATATAATAAGAATTTAATAGTAAGCGAACACGGATTTTATATGAAGGAGTTGGATATTAGATTAAAAAATATCAGAGAAGAATGGAGAGAGATATATAGAAATATTTACCTTTCATTAGTTAAAACTGTATATAAATATGCGGATATAGTTACCGCAGTTACTCCTGTACATAGAAAGTATCAGATGAAGCTAGGTCTTGATACTAATAAATCTATTGTAATACTAAATGGTACGGATCTAAAAGAGTTTAACCCTAAAATATGTAATAACAGCTCTCCAACAGTAGGATACGTAGGACGTTTAGATCCTATAAAAGGTATCCATAGGATTATTAGAGTAGCATCCAAAGTCTTATCACAAATAGATACAAAGTTCATAATTGCCGGCCCTGTCACAGATGAGGAATATTACAAGCATTGTCTTATTCTCATAGATGAATTAAAGTTAAAAGAAAAAATTACTATAATTCCGAGATATGTGAAATCATTAGATATATATAGTGAGATCGGAGTGTTCATCAACCTTAGTTACTCCGAGGGTCTTCCTTTTGCTTTAATAGAAGCAGCTGCATGTGGGATTCCTGTGGTTTGTCTCGAAAATGGAGGTAGCACATTATTTAATGATGCAGGTTTTGTATGTAAAAATGAGGAGGAGGTTGTAGAAAAATTAGTGAAGCTTATAAGAAACGAGAAACTAAGAAAGGAACTGAGTCAGAAAGCCAGAAGGTTAGCGGAAAGATGGTTTAATGAAGATTTTTCCTTTTATAAGTACATAGAACTTTACCATGATTTAGTAACAAGAAAAGAACCATACATTACCTTTACTCATGGAAAACAGGTAACAGCTTTATTTAGTAAAACGCACTGAATGAAAAGTTTGTTTTTTAAAATAAACAATATATTAGATAATTTAAATAGATCAACGATTAATAAATTTATCTTTACGCTCTTCTACTTTTTAGCGTTTCTGTTATTAATTAGTGGACTATTTCCTTCAGGTTTTTATTTTTATGAGGTAAGAATAGTCTTAGATGCTTTTTATTTAAAAAGTAGAAATATAATATATAAATTTGCTAAGTTAAATTATTACTCCGTAATACTTCTAGTTTTTATAGTGTATTATCTAATAACCTTAAACTAAAATAATGAACATAGCGGAAAGTTTTGTGTTTTTTATTACTGGAACTATACTGTCTTTTGCTTTCTTAAATTTTTCAGTATTAGTACATTACGGGCTTATTCACAAATATTTTCAGCGTTTTTATTTTCCACATTATGCGGATATCTTGCTAGATTAATGTTCCCTATACCTTACCAGCTCCTTAGAGACAAATATAATCTTAATGTTTTACTCTTTTATTTCTAATGAAATATTCAATGTTGATCTTACAGTAACATCTTTAGGATTTAGTGTAGGAAGTATGATCTCACTCATATTAATATATATTAAAATTAAAAACAACTATTTTTTAAAGAGTTTACATATAAGATGTTTACATACTTTCTCGAACATTCTTTATAAAACTCAACGATGATACCTCCATCACTTATTTAAAGAGTACATTGTTAAGAAATCTAGGTGTCAGATTTAATGGGTTTAAGAAAGGGAAGCATAGAGAAGATAAGCGGACCCGTCGTAATTGCCAGAGGAATACCTGACATAAGAATAGGAGAGGTTGTGGAAGTTGGCGAGGAGAGACTTATAGGAGAAGTAGTAAGAGTTTCTGAGGGTTTTTTTACAATTCAGGTTTATGAGAATACCAGTGGAATAAAACCTGGGGAACCTGTTATAGGTACTGGAAAGCTTCTCACCGCTGAATTAGGACCTGGTCTAATGTCAAGGGTCTTTGATGGTATTCAACGACCTTTAAAGGATATCATGGAGCACATAGGACCATTTGTAAGGAGAGGGGTTAAGGTTAATATACTTCCTAGAAATGTAAAATGGCTCTTTAAACCTAGGGTAAAGCCTGGAACTAAGGTTGGAGAAGGAGACATACTAGGTACTGTTCAGGAGACATCTTTAATCGAGCATAGAGTGATGGTACCACCAGGAGCTAAAGGGGAAATTGTAGAGATATACGAAGGAGATATGACAGTGGAAGATACCATAGCGGTCATTAGGAGTGGATCAGATAAGTTAGAGTTAACAATGATGCAAGAATGGCCTGTGAGAACTCCTAGACCCATTGGGGAGAGATTAACAAGCGAAGTTCCTCTAGTAGTGGGTCAAAGGGTCATAGATACGTTCTTCCCGGTAGCTAAAGGTGGTGCAGCATGTATACCTGGAGGCTTTGGAACAGGCAAGACAGTTACATTACACAAAATCTCGATGTGGAGCGACTCTGAGATTGTCATATATATAGGATGTGGAGAGAGAGGAAACGAGATCGCTGAGCTTCTTAAGGAGTATCCTCGTCTCGTTGATCCAAAAAGTGGTAAGCCTATCATTGAGAGAAGCATTATAATAGCTAACACCTCTAACATGCCTGTATCTGCAAGGGAAGCCAGCATATACATGGGGGTTACAATGGCTGAATATTATAGAGATATGGGTTACCATGTGACTTTAATAGCAGACTCTACGTCAAGATGGGCTGAGGCGTTAAGAGAGATATCAGGTAGACTTGGAGAGATGCCTGTTGAAAGAGGATACCCTGCCTACCTACCTGATAAACTAGCAGAGTTTTATGAGAGAGCAGGGAGAATAGTGTGTCTCGGAGAACCCAGGAGAGAAGGCTCAGTAACAATATTAGGTGCCGTGTCTCCTCCAGGAGGGGATTTTAACGAACCCGTAACTATTCATACATTAAGATTTGTAGGGACTATGTGGGCTCTGGACACAGAACTTGCCTATAGAAGACATTTCCCAGCTATAAATTGGTTAAGAAGCTTTAGTCGTTATGCTGAGATTGTAGAGAGATGGTGGTCCAAAAATATATCCCCTGACTTCCCTCAATACAGGAGAAGAGCTTTAAGATTGTTAACAGTAGCCTCTGAGCTTGAATCGATAGCTTCTATAGTAGGTGAGAGTGCTTTACCCGATGATCAGAGACTAATACTTCTTATATCTGATGTGCTGAAGGAAGGTTTTCTTAGGCAGACAGCTCTTACAGGTGAAGACGTATTCTGTGTGCCAGAAAAACAATATTGGATGTTAAAGATGATAATGGACTTTTTCGACAAATCTTACAAACTTGTTCAAAAGGGAGTCTCGATCGAAGAGATAATTAGACTACCTGTTATAGCTAAGATGATGAGGGTGAAAGAAGATGAAAGAGGGCTTGAAGCCGTCAAAGAGGTATATGAGGAAGCTAATGAAGCTCTTATGAAACTGTCTAGTAAATATGGTGTTCCTTTAACGTAAAAGGTGGGTTTTTTATGGAGATATTTAAGTTAGCTAAGTATCAAGGGAAGTTTTACAGAGGAGTTAATGAGGTAAGAGGCAGCCTCATGTTTATTAGGAGTGCCGGCGAGGTAGGCTACGAGGAAGTTGTGAGGATAATAGGTAGAGATGGTAAGGAGAGGTTCGGAAGGGTTCTTGAGACTGGCAGGGATTTGGTGGTCGTTCAAGTATTAGGAGATGAGGAAGGACTTGAAAGAGACGTACTAGTACAGTTCACTGGTACGACATTTTCCATACCACTCTCAGAGGAGGTATTAGGCAGGATATTTAATGGAAGATTTGAACCTATCGATGACTTACCTCCTATTCTTTCAAGGGAGAGAAGGGAGATAACCGGAAACCCATTAAACCCTATGGCTAGAGAGTATCCTCGCGACTTTATACAGACGGGTATCTCAGCTATAGATGGTATGCTAAGTTTAGTTAGAGGACAGAAGCTTCCAATTTTTAGCATATCTGGCCTTCCTCATAATACTCTAGCCGCTCAGATCTCCAAGCAAGCAACCGTGCTTGGAGAAGAGGAGGAGTTCGCTGTTGTTTTTGCTGGAATAGGATTAACTAACTCAGAAGCAGAGTATTTCATGTCTGAGTTTAGGGAATCTGGAGCTATGGGGAAGCTTGTAGCTATACTTAATTTAGCAGATGATCCTGCAGTTGAAAGGATAATGACCCCCAGAATAGCCCTTACTGTGGCTGAATACTTAGCTTTTGATCTAGGGATGCATGTGTTAGTTATATTGACTGACATGACTAATTACTGTGAAGCTCTCAGGGAAATAAGTGTGGCTAGAGGTGAAATACCCGGTAGAATGGGCTATCCAGGCTATATGTATTCAGACTTAGCCTCCATCTATGAGAGAGCAGGTATAGTAAAAGGTGGTAAAGGAAGTATAACTTTAATGCCTATATTAACCATGCCAGGTGGAGATCTTAGACATCCTATACCTGACTTAACGGGTTACATAACTGAGGGACAGATAATACTTAGCCAGGAACTTTACACTAGAGGAATATATCCGCCTATAAACGTGTTACCCAGCCTAAGCAGGCTTATGAGAGCCGGCGTAGGCTCAGGCAGAACCAGAGAAGACCACTCTTACGTCTCAGACCAGCTTTACGACGCATACTCGAGGGGTGTAAGAGCAAGAGATTTAGCTAGAATAGTTGGAGAAATAGGACTGAGTGTGAGAATGAGAAATTACCTTAAGTTTGCTGATGAGTTTGAAAATAGATTTTTAAGTCAGGGAGCTGATGAAAATAGAAGCATAGAGGAAACCCTGGAAATAGGATGGGAAGTACTATCTGTGTTACCTAGAGAGGATTTAGTCAGGATACCTGAAGAATTTGTGAATAAGTATTACAAAGGTTAATCTGTAATGAGCTCTCTTAGGTTTCTACCCATTTCAAGAGGTACATTACTAAAACTTAGGGAAAGATATGAAGTGTCCAGAAGAGGGAAAGAGATACTCGAGATGAGACGAGAGCAGCTAATTAGAGAGGTTTTTTTCCTCATGGATAAACTTAGAGAAAGAGAGAAATTAGAGAAAGAGATTTTGAACATATTAGAGGATGTTTCTAAATTAAGAGTATATAAGGGAGAAGGAGAATTTAAATCAATGTCAGCTCTTGTTAAACCACCTAAAATAGATGTATTACTTGTAAGTGTACAAGGGGTTCCTGTTCCTCAAGCAAGAATACTTGAAGAGCCTAATTTAACGGAGATAAGTGATATTGAGTTTCTTAGTTCCTTTAAGAAGCTATGGGACATATTTAGCTCTTTGTTAGAAATAGCTAACATAGAGATGAGTATAGAGAGACTTAGTAAGCACCTATCTTATATTAATAGAGTTGTCAATAGTCTAGAACGAAATTTATTGCCTGAGCTGAAGAATATGATATCCTATATAGAGGAAAGACTTGACGAGGAGATGATAAGCGAGTTCGTTAGACTGAGAGAAGTATCGAGGAGAGAATAATGGAGACCTATTTAATTGTGAGAGTTCACGGACTTTTACAGCATTTGCTTAAACCTAAAGACTATATAAACTTTTTAGAGGAAAAAGTGACTTTAAATGAGTTAGGTTATACAAATGAAGAATATGATCTTGAGAGAAAAATAAACAGTATTTACGGAAAATTTATAGAACGAATAAAGTTCTTAGAGAAGATAGGGGGGTCTCTGACTCCCTTCTTTACGGCATTTCTTGATTTTTTAGAAATAAATAATGTTAAATATAAATTCAGATACTTAAGAGGTTCATCAAGAGACATTTACTATATTCCTTATTCGCATTTTATACCCTTTGACAGATTAATTTCAATAAGTGACGAAGAAGAACTCATGTTTTTACTTAGTAAAACACCTTACATCACTATTTTAGAACCTAAAATTAAAAGAATAAAAGTGTCTAATCTTTCCCTAAAGGTTATTGAAGCGATATTGGATGCCATATATTGTTCTTATTACAGATACCAGGCTAAAATTGCTCATATTAAAAAAGGAACGTTAAGGCTTGTGGACTTGGAAATATTAATTAAATATCTTTATTGGTTACTTAATCTCACTGAAGAGGATATTGCTTTACTTAAGAATATACGCTTAATTGAAGAATTTCTTCCAAAAACATTTAAAGTAATAGATAATATAGAAAATATACTTAAATTATATAATATTAAATATGATAATGTACAATATATTATTAATAGCAAACAGATATCAAGATTAATGTCCATGATATATAAGGCTTTTTTAAGAAAAGTAAGTAAGGCTGCTCTTAGAGGTTCTATGTCACAGGAATATGTTTACTATTATATGTTATTATGTAAGTTTGAAATGAGTAATTTGGAAAGAATTATTATAGGAAAGAAAACAGGTTTAACACGGGAATTAATAGAACCTGCTCTTATTTTCCCTCCCTCTCTCTAGATCCTACCAAGTATTATTACTCCCATCAGTATCCCGTAAATAGCTATTCCTTCAGCTAATCCGCTGAGTATTAGTAGGAAGCTTCTAAGCTCTGGTCTTTCGGCCACAGCTGCGAAACCTGCTGAAGCTACAGCCTTAAGGGCTATACCTGAAGCTATGGTAGAACTTGCTACGGATATTGCTGCTGCTAGAGCTACAAATGAGAAATCCGTTATTCCTGTAGCAACTTTTTTCGCTTCAGGAGCTTCCTCAGCAAAGCTACTGAAACCTGCCCTAGTAAATGCATAGACGGAAATCGCTACTAGTGCTATAGTGAGAGCTATGTTAATTACCAATAAGAGCCTGAATAGCTTGATTTCCATCTTGCTCATAACGTTCCACACTTTTCTCAAATTCCCTTATTATAAATATTTATTCTTGCAGTTTAATTCTCCTTATTCCTAGTATCAATGGAAGCGAGAGAGAGAAGAAAATTACGGCATTGCTTACCTGGTGTAATAGTGTAAAGGGTAAACCTATTATTAGTGTCTGAATAAAATTCATTCCGAGAGAGTACGAGAAAACGAGATTTGTGAAAACATCGTAAATTATCGTAGTTAATGTTCCCCAAAGGCTCATTTCAAAACTTCTGATTAGGTAGTCTCTTTTCCTTTTTATATTAATTCCCATGTTTCCCCTAATTCCTCCAACGATACCATAGACGGTTTCTCCTATCATTGTTGAGATCCATACGGGAAAAGAGAACCCATATGGGTTTATAACACCATAAACTAACCATATCATGACACCTACTAAGGCTCCTTTAATAGGTCCAAAGGAGAACCCTGTTACAAACACGATCAAATCCATTAACTTAACGTTAGGTATCGAGATAAGGATATAGTTACTTACTATTGCTAGAGCGGTCATAGAGGAAATAAGCCCTATTTCCCTCGACCTTATACGTTTTCACCTGAAGCCATATCAGCTATAAGTTTGCTATATTCATTAGGCGAATATATCTTTACTATCCTTCCATCAACCATTCTGGCGGCTCTGTCACAGTAACTAATAAGTTCTAAATTATGAGTAACCATAACTATTGTTACTCCGAGATCTTTATTAAGTCTCTTAAAGAGTTCCATGATCTGTATTGAACTTTTTCTGTCCACATTACCTGTAGGTTCATCACCAAGTATTATCTTAGGCTCAGTAACTATTGCTCTAGCTATAGCAACCCTCTGTTGTTCTCCTCCACTCATCTGGGAAGGTCTATGATTAGCTCGGTGAGCCATGCCCACCATTTTCAATGCTTCTAAAGCTTTTCTCTCAGCCTCCTTTCTAGCTACGTTTCTTAGCTTTAAAGGAAGCATTACATTCTTTAATGCACTCATTCTAGGTATCAAGTGGTACATCTGAAACACAAACCCTATGTTTTTATGTCTAAATACACTCAGCTCATCGTCATCCAACCTTGTTATATCAGTTCCCTCGATGATCACCTTACCAGTCTCAGGTCTCATGAGACCACCTATCACGTACATTAGTGTAGATTTACCTGAACCACTAGGACCTACTATCCCAAAAAACTCCCTTTTTGAAATTTCCAAATTAACTCCTTTAAGAGCCCATATCTCAACCTCGTTCATTCTGTAACGCTTTCTAACCTCATTTATCTCTATAATTCTATTCATATCTAAGAGCCTCCACAGGGTCTAATTTAGCAGCTGTGTATGCTGGAGCTAAGGTAGCTACGATGTTAATGATGACCGGTATTACGAAAGTTAATGAAACTATTTTTACATCCATCTCAGGCTTAAGAGTTATATCAAACGCTGGTATACCTACAAACTCTGATAACACTAGAAATACAAGTATCCCTATGAATGACCCCATTATGGATAATAAGAAAGATTCGGAAAGAAACATGGTCATTAGCTGTCTTCTTCTGAAACCTAATGCCTTAAGAACCCCGATCTCTCTAGTTCTCTGTATGACACTTATAGTCATTGTGTCAAACATCCAAAGCCCTGTTATGAGCAAGCTTACTCCTGAGATAAAAGCGAGAAATATCTCCACTGAGCGCATGAACATATTGAACTGTTCTAGAAGAAAACTTAAGTTAACTACCGTAGCATCAGGTAAGTAGGCTTTGATTCTATCACTCGTCTCATCTATTTTATTAACATCTTGGACCTTGACTACAATTATATCATAACTTCTTGAAGGATTAAAATATTGAAAGAAGGTCTCTAAGTTGACGAATATAGAGGCTCCAGGTCTTATAAAAGCTATGCTTACTCCTGTAGACTTTATAATACCTTCTATAGTACCTATCATATGAGTTCTATCTCCTCTTACTACTATGTTTTGACCAACCTCAAACCTTTTGATACCTCTCTCATAGTCTATAGCTATAAGCTCTCCTACAAGCACATTACTTCCTAAAAGCGTAATATGACCATCTAACAGCGCCTTCTTAGGATCATCTGTACCAAGTATGTATCTTATCTGGCCTGGTTTTATTCCATAAATTGTAGTGCCTATCTTCTCTCCTCCCTCTATTATAACTTGCGCTGAAGCTATAGGAATTACCTCCTCTACGTTAGGTAGGTCTGAAACTAACAACACATCAGTTTCAGAAAGCTTAGTATTAGGAATTATGTAAATTATGTCTGAGCTTAACACTCTCATTAATCTTTGTGAGAATTCCCTATTAAAGGAACTACCTATTCCCAAAGCTATTGAAAGAGCAGATACACCTATTATAATCCCTGTTATTGCTCCTATGCTCCTTCCTTTTCTCTCCTTAATGCTATCTAAAGCTAGCGATAAATAGTCTATAATATTCAAACCAAATCTCCCTTATTTTACCTTATTCCTGAGGAAATACGTTAAGCTTTATAACTCTACTCTTTATATGTTGACCACCGTAAAGGTCCGTATAAGTTATATTAACTGTTATGTTATGAGAACCTGTACTATGAGGTATTATAGAAAATGCTACACTAACGGGTGATTGAGGAGCTAATGTACCTAGAAACACGTAACTTCTTCTTATGACTTCGATATCAGGAGGTGTCACTATACTTACATTTAAATTATTAGCAGAAGTTGAACCCGTGTTAAATAATCCTACAGATATGGTTAAGGTAGTGTTTAACAATGGTGTGCTTGGAACCATGTCTATAGACGATACTTTAACTTCGGGGAAAGCTAATATGTTTAAACTTAAAGCTCCCTTAGTTACCTCTACTATGTCATTCGTGGTTCTATACGTTATTTCATAGTTAAATACCTGAGAGCTTACCGTAGTTAACGGAACTATTACTCTGAGAGGCTTTCTTATTACCTCTAAAGGTTTTATGTCTCCTATTTTTATTAGATAGTTATTAATAAGTATCTGTGATCCTGGAGAAGGTATGATGGTTAATACGGCTTCTTTAATTTCTAAATCACCGTTATTTACGACTTCGAGAAATATTTCTTGTTCAGCGCCGGCTATTACAGTAGATGGATTGAAAACAGCTTTTATTATACCGCTTGTACACGCATACAAACTCTTAGAGAAATCCCTTGTGACTAAGCTACCATCACTAGTGATATAACTCACCTTAAAACTAGTAACGGGCATTGGATTTGTAGGAACTACCAATAGTGAGTAATTTCTTTTTTCCCGAGGTTCCATTCTTTCTATAAATATTGTAAAAGGAACTGGTGTATCAAGAAAGGTTAATCCTTGAGGTAGTAAGATTATCCTTAAACTTCTTAAATGATCACTACTATTATTATGTATGATAATGTTAATTTTGTTAATGTTGTTGAGAATAAGTCTAGAAGGTTTTATATTTATTTCAACTAAGGCTTCCGGAGTTACATTAAAAATTACAAACTCCTCTAAATGCCTTTTTACCGAGATTATTTCAAGTCCTCTAACTCCCGTTTCAGCCTCTTTCTCCCATTCAACTATGACTTTTGCCTCAAATTCTAGAGGGATTTTAAGTACTTCAAGCGTAAAATCAAAGAATTTAATCTCTCCGGGTCTCCACAATGACACTCTTTTCTCTTCGCTTATCACCTTCACATATTCAGTTCTAGGCATAAGCTTAATAGATGCTCCTAATACCTGTTTCTCACCTAAATAAACTACTCCTATCTTTACTACTCCTATATCACCTGCTTTAAGAGGCTTCCTTAACCACTGAATTTCACCAACTTTAATTGTAATACCTTGTGATATTACCTTATTTGGACATAAAATAACTAAAATTATTCCAATTAAAACACTCAACAAGTAGATTACTTTTACAAGACCATGATATCCTTTTTTCATTAGATCCCACCCTTTATAGTCTTCCAGCCTTAAAACATCGTAATTTTATTAATTATATCTCATAGCTACCATTTGATGAGGCTCGATAACGTCAAAGTGTTCGCTTTTGATTTTGATGGTACGTTAATAGATAGTTATTCCTGTATACCTAAGATATGGATTAAGATAGGTAAAAGATTGGGAATAAGCGATGATAAGCTTTTCGCCTTCCTCTGTGAGGCTCTTAAGGAAGAAGACCAAGCAGATAGTAAAGAAGTGTTTGACAGATCGCAGGTCGCTTTAAAAGCTCTTAAAAAGTTAGGAATTGTAACTAAAGGGAACATCAAGTTTATAAATGGCATTTATTGGAGCTTAAGGATTAAAAATTCAAGACCTACACCTTGTGCTCATGCATTACTTAATTATCTAAAGAGAAAATATGTGTTAATTAGTATATCAGGAAATGATGGTATTAGATCTTTTAAAAAGCTTAGAATAAGAGCTTCGGGCATGTACGATTATTTCAGCGATATATTTGTGGCAGGAGAAGATGTACCTTCAAAGGTAGAAGGATTAGAATTTATCTTAAGAAAATATGACGTTAAGAAAAATGAGGTACTTTTTATAGATGATAAGCCTAGACCTATAAATCAGGCAACAGAAAGAGGCTTCCTAACGGTTAAGGTCGAATTTAAGGGTCCCTTAAAGCTTGGTTGGAAGGATTTATGTACTTCATATATTAAGGTAGATACCTTGTGTGACCTCCTCTATATTCTAATAAAGCAAAATAAATAAGTTAGGTTTCTTAAACAGAATTTATATATAGTATTAAAAATATAAATTAAATGTGAGAATGAGTTCGAACGACTATCTTAGAGCTGCATTCATTATATCTCTAGTAGGAAGTGTTATCATTATTATAAATAGTATAATCTCACTATCATAGAGCCTCTATGGCTTTCCTGAACAAGAGGAAGAGATGGGTCCTTGGATGATGCATCGCTGGATGTATGGCCATTCACATAACTTTATGATAATCGCTTCATTAGTAGCCTTAATATCAGGCATAGTCATTCTAGCTAGTGCTATTGTGCTTAATACACGTACTTCAGAACGGGTCACTTGAGGAACATTGATATTAATATTTTCAGTGATTAGCTTTCTAGGTATGAGTGGCTTCTTCATTGGCGCTTTTTTAGGTATAACAGATGGAATTCTAGCACTAACCTCTAAATTAGGAAAAAAACATAATATTTTTAAGGAAAACTCTTAGTTTAAGGTTCGAGGTAAATGTCTCACGAGGAACTTGTATATAAATGCTTAAAATGTGGCAAGATATTCTCAAGAAGCGAAATGGAGACGTTACCTGGTGTTAGATGTCCGTATTGCGGATACAAGGTTGTCATAAAACTAAGACCACCTATAGCTAAGAGAGTTAAAGCTGTTTAAAACCCATTTTTTATCTCGTTATAAAGTATTATTTTCTTAATTAATAGAGTTGCATAGGTTGAAGTAATCTTAGCTCTATCATACAACGGGTTAACCTCCACTATGTCAACCCCTAATAATTTGTTTTTTAAAATTATATTTTTTAAAATTTTTAATATAGTTCTTAAAGATAAACCTAGAGGTTCAGGATTACTCACACCCGGTGCTAATCCTGGATCAATAACATCAATATCTATTGACAAATAAACTTTTCCTCCATTAAGTTTGTTTAGCAGTTGCTTTATTTTTTTCCTTATTTCATGACTATATACTACCATTAATCCGCATTCTCTAGCGTAACTTACCTCCTCAGGAGATACCGCTCTAGCTCCTATTACCACAACTTTATTACAACCAATTTTCTCAACACATCTTCTTAATACTGTAGCATGAGTTAAATTAGCACCTATAGGGTATTGATCTCTTAAATCTAAATGAGCATCCATGAAAACCAAAGTTACGTCCTTAATCTCAGATATTCCAAGGATAGAGCCGTACGTAAGTGTATGTTCTCCTCCAATTATTACGGGGATTTTTTCATCCTTAATAATCTCCTTAATGACTACAGACAATTTTTTTGTAAGCTCTTTGGGATCAATTACAAAACTTAAATCTCCTGCATCGTGTACAAGAATGGAATCAAAGTCTATACCAGTCTCTACATCATATGACTCCATTTCTAATGAGATATTTCTTATAGACGTTGGTGCAAACCTGGATCCAGGTCTGAAGGAAGAGGTTGAATCGAAAGGTACTCCTATTATAATGTATTTAGCTTTGCTATAATCTATCTCAATTCCTGAAAAGTATAAGGAAGGTCGGGTTAAATAAAACTTAAGTGTTTCTCTTTTCATTACTGTCTTTTCCTACTAACTACCACAGCATCTATACTCCTGATGCTACCATATTTGTTTATAAGCTCCTCTATTTCTTCAGGAGGTATGTTCCAACCACTTATAGTTATCTTAAGCGTTTCCGTCTTGGCATCTACCTCTGTCACATATATCTCGACGTTATTTATACCCTTGATCTCTCCCAGTGCTAGTGCTAAATCAGTGATACTTATTTCTCTTGGTTTAAGAACATCTAATGTTAATTTAGTTACTCCTATATCAGAGTTCGAGGGCACCCAGCCCCTCACCTGAAGGTCATTATCCAGATACCAAGTCCTGTATTTAAAAGTATTAATAGTGAAATTGCTAGACCAGCTAGAAGCATATAGATACCATACAGTATCATGTTTCCTTTAGAAACTTTACCTAAATATAAGCCCAGTGAGAACACTAAAGCTAAGGTTATTGAGACCGAGAAATATGTAGCTATATCGAAATTAATTAGTCCTATCTTTGAAAGTAAATAAGGCGAAGCTGATATTAAAGCAGCCATCATAGGTGCCATACTGTCGGTTAATGCAGCTAATATCACAGCTGTGTCAGAAGCTTTGTCTATTAAGCTGTTATTAAGTTTAGTTAACATAGCATGTTCAAGCTCTTTAACTTTCCTCTCTCTCTCAGCTTTTTCAGTTATTAACGCACCTACGAATCCTGAGACTCCCATAGCGAAACTTGCACCTAAACCAGCTGAAAGTATTAAGTTTGGATCTTTAGAACCTGACATATAGGTACCAACTACAAGTCCTAACATAGTTAAAGCTCCGTCAAAAGCATTCATTACAAAGTAACGTCTTAAAATCTCTTCAGCATTAGACATCTCAAGAAGATCCTGAAGCCCCTCTATTTTTTCCTTAAGATAATTACTTAAGCCCCCTATAAGCTTATTTGACATATCTCCGTTCAATAAGTATATTTTAACCACAGGTTAATAACTTTATCTCTTCGATAAATAATTTTAACAATATAAAGGTATATTCTTAGTTAGTTATTTAAAATATAAATAAAAATATTAAGCTTAGTTATAGTTTTGAAAAATTTCCTAAGTATATAATCCTAAATATATGAGAAATTTGTATCAGAAATAGGACAAAACTATGAAACTGCTTATTAAAACTCCTAGAGGATTAGAAAATATTGTAGCTAGTAGAGTGCAGGAGATATTATCAAACACAAAGTCCTCTATAATATCAAAACCTCATGGATATTTAGGTATAGTATTAGCTGAAGTAGAAAGGTGTGAACCAACTGTTCTTTTGAGAGAAATACCTGAAATAGAGAAGTTACTTATCATAGAGGAAGAGGTAAAAGCTACTCTTAATGAAATATGTGAAGCTTCAGTAAGAGTGGCTAAGAAATGCATAGGCAAGGATGAGAGCTTCGCTGTAAGAACCACTAGGAGAGGTAAACACGACTTTTCATCCATAGATGTAAATGTTAAAGCCGGTGCTTGTATACAGGAAGCTATGGGAAACCCTGTCGACCTTACCTATCCAGATAAAATTATCTGGGTGGAGATTATAAATGATAAAGCTTACCTATCTTGTAGTGAAGGTGAGTTAGAACATAAGAAAAAGTATCCAGGTAAACCTGATATCAAGGAATTAGTTGAGAAGATTGTAGTCGTTCAAATGCCTTATCTAGGGGATTTAAAGGGAGCTAAAGCTATAGGAGTTAGAATAGGTAGAGCGGTACAAACATTTCGTGTAAAGGCTCTATATATAGCTCCATATTACAGGGTTAATGCATTAGAGCTTAGAGAGTTTATTGATGGAGTTATGGAAGGGATATATTCAAGGTTTGAGATTCAAAAAAAGACAAGTGCTAAACCGGAGGACGTAAGGCTAACTCCTGTCTATCTTCAAGACCTTTATCAGTTTGTTAGAGATCATAGGAATGAAGGAATAATCGTTACTTCAACCAGAGGTAAATCATTAAATGAGGTATGTAAAGACATAAAGAGAGTTTTTAAAGAAAAGGAAGTAATTAATATATTAATAGGATCAAGAGAAGGAATACCTACAGGCGTCTTCAGATTTGCTGACTTAGTCATAGATGTTGCTCCAGGAATGACCTTAGCCACGGATGTAGCCGTCTCAAGTATTTTAACAGCTATAATATGGGCGGTTAGCCTTTAACCACCGAAAGAGGTATCATCCTAACAACTTTCTTAGCCATTCCTACAGCATCTGCTACTTCAGCTACTCTATCGACATCTTTATAAGCTCCCGGAGCTTCCTCAGCTACAACAGCTAAGCTTGCTGCTCTGATAACTATACCCCTGTTTTCTAACTGTGATTTTACTACACTTCCTTTATATTCTCTCTTAGCTGCTGCTCTGCTAAGAACCCTTCCAGCTCCATGAGGTGAGGACCCAAATGTTATTTCCATCGCCGTCTCTGTGCCAACTAGTATATAAGACGCTGTTCCCATAGATCCAGGTATTAGAACTGGCTGGCCTATCTCTTTATATTTAGAAGGTATTAATGGATGTCCAGATGGGAAGGCTCTTGTAGCTCCCTTTCTATGAACGTAAACCTTCCTTCTGTAACCGTTTACTTTATGTTCTTCTAACTTAGCAATGTTATGTGCGACGTCGTAAATTATATGCATATCTAAATCTTCCGCAGATCTTTTAAGCACCTTCTCAAATGCTTGCCTAACCCAGTGAGTAATTAACTGTCTGTTAGTCCAAGCAAAGTTAGCGGCGGCCTTCATGGCTGAGAAGTAATCCTCTGCCTCTTTACTAGTTACAGGAACTGATACAAGCTCTCTGTCAGGCCTAGGAACATTATACTTTCTTACAGCTATTTCCATAACTTTTAAATAATCACTACATACCTGATGCCCAAGACCTCTACTACCTGTATGTATCATTACAACTATCTGTCCTTCTTCCTCTATTCCCATAATTTTTGCTATTTTGTGATCATAGATTTTATCCACTTTTTGTACTTCGAGAAAATGATTTCCACTACCTAAAGTACCTAGCTGACTTCTCCCTCTATCCTTAGCTCTTTGAGAAACCTTAGTCGCATCAGCTCCCTCCATAGCTCCTTTTTCTTCAATAAACTCAGGATCCTCACTCCACCCATATCCATTCTTTATAGCCCAATTAACACCTTCTTCAAGAACATGGTTTAACTCCCTATCACTTAACTTTAACTGAGCTCTAGATCCTAATCCTGAAGGCACATAGTTAAACAAGGTAGTGGTTAACTCCTTTAAAATAGGCCTAACATCGTTCTCTCTAAGATTTGTTCTAACGATTCTAACACCACAGTTTATATCATAGCCCACTCCTCCAGGACTTATTATTCCCTCATTTGCATCGAACGCGGCTACTCCTCCTATTGGAAAGCCATATCCCTGATGCCCGTCTGGTAGCACTATAGAGTACTTATATATACCAGGTAATTGAGCCACGTTAGCAGCCTGAGTAAGTGTTTCATCACCTCTCATTTTTTGAAGCAATATATCATCAGCGAATATTCTCGCTGGAACCCTCATTTTCCCCTCTCTAGGTATTTCCCACGTGTACTCCTTTACTTTCCTAAGTTTAACTACCATTACTTAACTCACCTAACTTCTGGAAGTTAACTACTGTTATTAAGCATTTTTATACATATATCATAAACTTATACTATGACTATAAAATGAAAATCTTAGTTAAACGTAAAGTTACCGATGAGGAAATTTTTAACCTAATACAAAGAAGGCTTCCTCCAAGATATCATATCAAGCTTGAAGATCTACAAAGTGCTTATATGGAATATGAAGAGGAGGGAGAAACTATACTTACCGTGAGTGAAGAGTATGACCTTGAAACTGTAAGAAGACTTTTAACCCCTAGGATGACAGAGCTTTTAGAGATAATAAAGAAAGAGAGGTATAGCATAAGTGAGTTAGCTAAGAAACTTAACCGCTCTCCCTCAAATGTATACAATGATGTAAAATTCCTTGTAAATAATAAGTTTGCCTTACTCCTCAGTAAAGGAAGGGCAAAAATACCTATTTTATTAATAGAAAGTATTGAAATTAAGATATAAGCATTAAGGGTAATGAGGAATAACCTCCTCTATTGGAAAGAGGTATTAAAGTAACGTTTTAAGTGGTTTATGACACTCTTTGATATATTCACTTTAAAGACTATTGAAAGAGGAGTAATCGCTATTTTCTTTTCGACATGAACAGTGTAAACATCTGTATCCTTTTCTGGACCAAGAGGCTCTCCATATACCCAGTAATACTCTATTCCTCTAGGATCAACTCTTTTATCTACAATACTTGCATATCTAAGTCTAGCGGTAGGAACTATCTCATACTCTTCACACGGTTCACTGGGAAAATTAACATTAAGCATATCAACTCCCTCAGGTAACTTCTCTAATAGCACTCCTTTTACCAGTTTTCTAATGTTATTTTTCATAAAACTCCTTAACTTATCATTTTCAAAGTCTTCAGTAGATCTAACTGCAGCTGAGAAAGCTATAGCGGGTATACCTTCTAATGCAGCTTGAGCAGCTGCTCCCACAGTTCCTGAAGATAATATAACTTGCATGCTAGTATTATCCCCTATATTAACGCCTGAAAGGACAAGATCGAGTTCCTCGTTTATGGCTTTTGAAGCTAAGTAGACTATATCGCTAGGTGTTCCATTAGTTATGTAGACAGTTTTTCCGTATATTTTAACTTTATTGATTCTTAAAGGTTTATGGAGGGTTATTCCAAGTCCACTGGCAGATTTAGGTGTTTCAGGAACCATTATAATTATCTCCCCAAAATCTCTGACTGCCTCATATAACAGCCAAAGTCCAGGACTATAAGGACCATCATCATTGGTTATAAGTATTTTTCTCATTAGTATCACTGTGTTTATATTTTATAAAGGTTGTAAACAAATGTAAAGATTAATCTTTAACCAAGGTTTTAGCTGATAGGTGTTTTAAATGAGTTATATAGATGTAGGGTCGAGAAAGTTCACAGCTGAATTATCATCCATGGTTAATAAAAAAATAATTGTTCATACATCCTCTAATAAAAGCTATACAGGCACGTTACTTGGATACTCAACATCTAACTATAGCGTTGTGCTATCTGATGCGGAGGATAATGAGGGGCATAGATATCCTAGGGTAGTTATTTATGGTCATGCGATAACAGAACTTTTTCTCGTAGAGGAGCCTTTAGACATGGCGGAGCTTGCAAGAAGATTAGAGGAATTATTTCCAAGAATGATAAGATATTACCCTGAAGCTAAACTTATAACTATAATGGATAGGGTGAAAGTAACTGAGAACGGTGTCGAAGGGACAGGTCCTATAGCCGAGAGAGTAAAGAGTATATATGAAAAATTTGTCACAGAGTGGAAAGAAAGAAAAAAGACATGAAAAGCCCAGAAGTATTTGAGATCGAAGAAAAGGATCTTCTAGGTAGGATAGGGAAGTTATTCACTGATCATGGAGTAGTTGAGACGCCAACACTGGCTCCTGTAATAAATCCTTCAAAGAACGTGTTAGAACCTAAAAGTATAAAGGAAATAGGTTTTACTTTACTAATGACTAATGCATACCTAATAAAGAAAAGTTACGATAAACTTGCCTTGGAGATGGGCGTTCATAATCTATTAGGAGTAGAGACTCCTATAATGACAGACTCGGGTGCCTACCAGTTAATGACCTATGGCAGTATAGAGGTAGATCCCCTCGAGATAGTAGAATATCAAGTCTCATTGGGAAGTGATATAGGAGTTATATTAGATATACCCACTAGAAAGGGCATACCTAAAGACCAGGTAAGACAGGAAGTTGAGGAAACTCTCAAAAGAGCCGAACAAGCCCTAAACGTTAAAAGAGATAAGATGTTACTAGTAGGACCTGTTCAAGGAGGATTATATCTCGATCTAGTTGCTTACTCAGCTAGCAAACTCTCGAAGCTTGAGTTTGATGTGTATGCTGTAGGGGGACCTGTTCAGATAATGGAAAATTACGAATTTAGGGATCTAGTTAAGCTAGTAATGACCGCTAAGATGAACCTTCCACTTGGCAAGCCGCTTCATTTATTTGGAGCAGGACATCCCCTTATACTTCCTTTAGCAGTTGCTATGGGAGTAGATACCTTTGATTCCGCCTCCTATGCGTTATATGCTAAGAATAAAAGGTATATGACACCCTATGGTACACTTAGATTGGAGGAGATGAGGGATCTTCCATGTAATTGCCCTGTGTGCTCTTCTTATGATATAAAAGATCTTATAGAAATGCCCTCTCAAGAACTTGTTGAGAAACTTTCCCAGCATAATCTTTATGTCCTTAGAGGTGAGATTAGAGAAATTAAAGAGGCTATCCATGAAGGAAGACTTTGGGAATTACTTGAGATAAAGGCTACTGCGCACCCTTCTGCGATGGAAGCATTAATAGAATTCAGGAAATACATAAAGTTTATTGAAAAATATCACCCAGAGACTAGAGGGATAGTAACGGGTCTTTTCTTCCCTTCAAGCTCAAGTAGATGGAGACCAGAAGTTTACAAGCACTTATCTAATCTGAAAGAAAGATTTATTGTTTCAAAGGATATTCTCGTTTTAATACAGGAAACTCCTCAGAAACCATTTACAAGGTTTGGATGGATAGCTGAATTACTAAGGAAGATAGATGAGGAAGAACTTCTAAGAAAGGTTCATGTAGCTATCATCTCCTCGGCTTTTAGTGTAATACCGATTGAACTTGATGGTTACTATCCTCTTTCACAATATGAAGTTTCATCTAACGTCTTTATAGAGAGTTATGAGGAAATAGCTAGTGATGTAGAGTGGTATATTAGGAATAAAAATTTTAAAACTATTTTCTTAATCTACTATAGTTTACCGGCTTATATAGTGCTTTCTATTAGTGAAAAAATTAGGAGAATAGGGGTAAAAATATATCCGCTCAAGATAAGCCTTAAGCATGATGATATTGGTAAAACAATAAATTTTATTAAAAAAATAGCTAATATTTAAACATAAAGCATCTTACTCTCTCCATAAGCTCGTTTAAATCTCTCCTCTATCTCCTTAACTTCTCTTTCTATTCTCTCTTCCTCCTCTAAAAGGTCTTTCACATCTATGTTTAGGTTAAGAAGCTTATTCAACATCTTTATCGCCTCTGTAGCTGCTCTAGGATCAGGCCTAGTGACGTTGGCATATGGTAGTAAAGTTATAGCTGGAAACTCAAGAATTTCAAACATTGAAAGCATAACTGCAAGAGGCCCCACTATGTAAAAATAGTCTTCTATTTTCCCTATCTTGAACTGTTTTAGAGAATCTTTCTTAGTTTTTAGATATACAGAAGTAGCAGCATATTTAACTTTGAACTTATCATCAGAAACTCTACTATCAAGACCTCCTATTAATACTGCCTCCTTAATACCTTTCTGAACCATAAACTCAGCTAACTTCATAGGGAGTTCGGTTATCTCCTTACTTGACAATGGAACATTAGGAACAAATATGACAAGGTTTTCTGTACAATATATTTCATAAGGTGTTACTATTCCTTTTCCCATGGAAACGTAAGGTGTCATATAAGGTGTATATACGAAACCTATTCTCCTAGCATCTAATGACTTAACTATATGCCTTATCGATATCCAACCTACATAGCCTACTCCATGAAAACCTGTAATAAAGATCTTATCTGCTATTTCCTTGTCGTTCTTTATTTTAACCCCTACTTTAACCACAATAAACTCCCTCTAACTACATTAGAGAATATTTATAAGTCCTGTTTTTAAGAAACAGACAGCGGTGTGGTTTAAATGGCGATCTATCACGGTAATGACTTACGGAAAATCACTGGTGGGAAAAAAGGGAGACACGTAAAAGTCAAAAGAAAGTATTGGATGGGCAGATTTCCTACAGAGACACAATTAGGTACTCAGCAAGTCACTAAAGTCATAAGAGTGAGAGGGGGAGGAATTAAGGTAAGAGTCAAAACGGCTTCCCAGGCTAACGTATTAAATCCTAAGACAGGTGAAACGAGAAGTGTTAAGATATTAAAGGTAGTAAGTAATCCTTCTAATAAGGACTACGATAGAAGAGGAGTAATTACTAAAGGAGCTATAATACAGACAGAGCTCGGTAAAGCTAAAGTTATCTCCAGGCCAGGTCAGGATGGGGTTATAAACGCTATTTTAATAGAAGAATAGTTATGGACAAGAAGCTTATAATATGGCCTCTTTACTTTGATGCCAAGAAATCCCGTAACGAGGGAAGAAGGGTAAGTAAGAATCTCTCAGTAGAGAACCCCTCTTTGGAACTTATAGCTAAAGCAGCTATAAAGGCAGGATATAATAATATTGAGGTAGATAAAGATTCTAGACATCCAGCTACATGGTTTGAATACAAAGGTAGGATAATTGTTTACTCTAATGAAAGTAAGCAAAAAGTTCTAAGAAAAATAGGCACGGCTCTTAAAGAAATTATGAGGAAAGAACGGCGCTAAGCATCTCTTTAACAATCTCGCTGACTAGTTTTCCATCAGCTCTTCCCCTAACCCTTTGCATAACTTTTCCCATAACTAAACCTACTGCTCTTTCACCTCGAGCCTTTACTTCCTTAATATTTTCCCTAATAACCTCATCTACAATGTTTTTTATCTCCTCAACTGATAACTGAACAAGGTTAAGTTTTCTTATAGAATCCTCTGGGCTCATATCAGGGTTTTTGGATAAAAACGCTAGTATATCTGGTATAGCCTCCTTAGCTATTCTACCCTCAGCTAATAACTTAAAAACACCGAATATCTTTTCATCGGTGAGTCTTTCTATAGGATAGCCTTCTCTCCTAAGATTAACTAATGTATTTTCAAGAGTAGAGGCCACCAAACTTGCAGATACCTTAAGTTCCTCAACCGCCTTCTCAAAAAGATCAAGATAATAGGATTCTATCATCCTTTTTGCCATCTCATCACTTAACCCATATTTATGCTTAAATTTCTCTAGTTTACTCTCAGGTAGTTCAGGCATAGAATGCCGTATCTCCCTTAATAGGCTATCAGTAACTATAAAAGGACGTATATCCGTCTCAGGGTACATTCTAGCCTTGCCTGGCATGGGTCTTAAAAATCTAGTTGTACCATCAGGATTAGCTCCTCTAGTTTCCTCCGGTACACCCTCTAAAGCCTCCCTAGCTCTTTCGATCACGGCGTTTAAAGCCTTTTCTGCTTTAGTCTTTTCCTCAAAAACTAAGACAAACCCATCTTTTTCCTTACAACCAAGCCTTTCCTTAACTAGCTGAACCTCTTCCTTACTTATTCCATATGCTGGAAGTTCATCGCTATGAAATATCCCTCCTACATCAGCCCAATACCTCGCTCTATCGGCGAACTCCGTTCCAAGCCTTCTTCCTGGTTGTATTTCCGAACCTATAATACCAGCAAACCCAGGTAACTTAACTGCAAGCGCCACTCCTCCTTTCTTTAATGCCCTCTTAGCTATTTTAGAACTAGTTTTTAAGAAAATATCAGTAACATCAATAAATTCGTTTTTTAAACTACTAGGCTTAACGTTTCTAGCTATAAGTTCCTCCTTAATTTTGATCAAATTAATCTGTCTTATAACCTCATTTTTAACTATTCTACTTATAAGACTAAGCTCTTGAACACCCTTTATCTCGATTCTTGCCCCCTCTCTTATCGATATGTTAAGGTCTTGTCTTATTGTACCAAGCCCTCTCTTCACCTTTCCTGTAACCCGAAGTAGCTGTCCTATCTTATATGCCACTCTTTCGGCTTCCTCAGGCGTCTCTATTACTGGAGCAGTAGCTATTTCTATGAGTGGTATTCCCATCCTATCTAATCTATAGATTATTTCTCCCCCTTCCCTGTTTTCTCCTACTTTTCTAGAGGCGTCTTCCTCTATACAGATCGTCTGTATAGGTATTTCCTTTTTTCCAACCTTTATCTTCCCCCCTAATGCTATCAATGCTGTTCGTTGAAAACCACTTGTGTTAGATCCATCAATAACTATCTTTCTCATAACCTGAATTTCGTCTACTATCATGGATCTTAGCATTAACGCTATTATTAGCCCTATTTTAATTGCCTCAGGATTTATGTCATGAGGAGGTTCCTCATCCATTTCCACTAGGCATACCGAATCCTCATAAACTTGATACCTATACTTTACACCTTTTTTAAACTCGAAGAGAGCTGCGGGATCCATCTCTCCCATTTCACTCCTAGTAGGTCTGAGCCTTCTCACAAACTCCGTATCAGGATTATCTTGCCTTATTAAAGTAGGACAGTTGCAGAAAAGTTTAGTCTTAGTGTTAAGCATTTGGTGAATTTCCAAACCGCATTTAAGACCTATTTTCTTATAATCTATCTTCAAGACAACACACCTTTAGTTATGAGAGGAGGATAAACCCTATTCTCACTTCTCTCATTTATTTCGTAAATCATGTTAGTCAACATAAGTTTCCTAACTTCTTTAGGCTCTCTTGTTTTAGCCAGTATCCAACTAAGCTTAACAAACGCTGTTTCAGGGATCATATCCTCACCAGGTATAACTCCTATATTTAATAGCTCTACTCCCCGTCTGTAAACATTCATGTTGATCCTTCCCCATATACATTGGGAGGTCATTACAACTATGATACCTTCCTCGATTGCTCTCTCTATGGCTGAAAGTAAACATTGACCCACATGTCCTAGTCCCGTGCCCTCAATCACTATTCCATGATAACCCTTATCTACTAAGAGATGTATCATCTCACTCCTCATTCCCGGGAAATATTTGATTAAAGCCACTTTCTCATCAAACTTTGTCTGAGCTATTATGCCTTCATCGCTTCTCCTTAAAAATCTTTTATTAATTAACTTAAGATCACCAAAATAGTTAACAATTGCCAAAGGCAAATCATTTACGCTTCTAAAAGCGTCTCTCCTACTTGTATGAAACTTTCTTACTTTAACCCCCCTATGAACTAGACAATAGTTATCTTCGATACTTCCATGCATCACAACAACTGACTCAGCAAACGGTGCTTTAATCGCCGTTACCGTTGCAGCTATAACATTTAATGCTGAGTCAGTTGAAGGCCTGTCTGAGGATCTCTGAGCTCCAACGAGTATTACAGGACCTGGCAATCTTTGTAAAGCAAAACCTAATGCTGCGGCAGTATACCCCATAGTATCCGTTCCATGAGCTATGACAACTCCTTTAGGTCCTTCAGTTTCAAATACCTTTGCCACTTTCTCAGCTATCCTTTCCCAAAGTTTAGGCTCCATGTCCTCGCTAAAGATATTAAACAATGTTTCAGCCTTAACAAAGGCTAAATCTTCTAACTCAGGTAGCATCGAGTAAATCTCTTTAGCAGTAAAGAAAGGATAAACAGCACCCGTCTTATAATCTATTCTCGAGGCTATAGTTCCTCCGGTACCTATAAAATGTACATAAGGTAACCCTGGTCTCAGCTTAGGCTCTTTTACCTCTATAAGCGGTGATGGTCTGCTCTTTTCAATAATCTCTACATCATCTATATTATCTACTCTTACTCCTATATTATAACCATTATCTAACTTTATAATAATAGATCTATAATTACCAATCTGTGGTCTAGGTAATAAGACACCTTCAATTATAAGTCCTGATTTATGTTTAACCCTGATTTTATCAAATATTTTTATACCTTTACTTTTAAGAAAGTCCCTAACCTCTTTGCTATAACCTTGTAACTCATCCAAGGACAGTATTTACCACCAAGAATTAGTTTAGGTAAGTTTTAAATACTAATCTTCCTTATTTTTCCTTTTTCCTCTAACCATTCTGCTTAAGTTATTTTTCTCGCTTTTAAATTCTTTTAAACCATTTTTAGCTAATCTATTTAGAAAACCTTTCCATCCTTCCGACTGAACTACCTGAAACACCTTTATCCAGTCTATTGATAATATAAACCATGTTAATATGAGAAATATAATGATGGATGCTAAAACGCTTACTAAAAGATTTTCCTCAGATATTAAAAAGCTGAAAGCTTTACCAAAATATGCAGTAAGAAGACTTATGACTATCTTTCCCGAAGTTATCGCTAAGAAAAACTTAGTTATACTATATTTAGCTATACCAAGTATAGTCACTAGTACATCATCTGGAGATGGTGTGGCTGCTAATAAGAATAAAGCCAATGCACCATAATTACCTAAAAGAGTTTTGAACGCGTTCAATTGTTCTTGTTTTCTGGGAGGTAATAACTTGGATGCTCCATAGTAACTCGCAAAATATACCGCTAATTTACCTATCCCACCGCCTAAACCACTTATTAAGCCTATTAGTAACGGGCTTGAATCAGGAAACCACACATTGTAAAAGAAGATGAAGCTTAAGTAAGGTATAGGCAAAAATGGAATTATATTACCAACTACGGAAACTAAGAATACACCTAAATATCCTCCTATCTGAATATACCTTAAAATCCATGAGTATGCTTCACTGTCTAGTGTAAACATCTTTGCAACCTTTTTTCTTAATAACTAAACCCTTGAAGATGAAAGTGGTTAATAAACCTATCTTAGTCTTCTCGAAAAAATTTACTTATACCATATTGTTTTTACCCTCAACAATTAGGAGTAAATAGATCCTGTGATGTCCATGTGAATTGCTCTAGAAGCTTTCCTACCCCATCCCATAGCCTCTATCACTGTTCCCTCTCCTATTACTACATCACCACCAGCGTAAACTCTTTTTATACTTGTCCTACCAAATTTGTCGACTATTATTCTTCCTTTGTAATCGATTTTAAGCTTAGGAGTGCTCATCGGGATTAAAGGATTGGGGTAAAACCCTATCGCATTTATTATCATGTCAGCTTCAAATGTAAAGGTCTCATTGGTAGGTAAGGGGCGAGGTCTACCACTTTCATCCGGTGGACCGAGCTTCATTTTCATAAGTTTTACACCACTCACCGAGCTTCCGTTATTTGAAAGGAACTCAATAGGCTGAGCTAAAAACAGGAATTTTATACCTTCCTCTTCTGCGTTCTCTATCTCCTCTGCTCGTGCAGGCATCTCCTTTCTTGTTCTCCTATAAATTACAGTAACTTCTTTAGCTCCAAGCCTTAACGCTGATCTGGCTGCATCCATAGCTGTATTACCTCCTCCTATTACTGCAACATATTTACCTTTATGTATAGGAGTGTCATATTCGGGAAATAGGAATGCTCTCATTAAGTTTAACCTTGTGAGGAATTCGTTAGCCGTGTATATATATGAGAGATTTTCCCCAGGTATATTAAGGAAACGGGGGTGTCCGGCTCCTGTTCCTAGAAACACAGCATCATATTCCTCTAACAACTCGCTTATACTAATGGTCCTACCGATAACTATTCCTAACTCTATTGATACACCTAACTCTTCCAGATAATCTATCTCCTTAAGAACTATATCCTTTGGCAACCTGTATTCCGGGATTCCATACACTAACACGCCTCCCGGTACATGAAGAGCCTCGAACATAGTTACTTCATATCCTATTTTAGCTAAGTCGGCAGCAACTACAATGCTTGCAGGTCCAGAACCTACCACAGCTATCTTCTTGTCACTAACCTTATTATATTGAGAATAATGCTGATTGCTTTTGATACCATGTTCTCTAGCCCAATCAGCCACAAACCTCTCAAGAGCACCTATGGCAATCGGCTGATTAACCTTAGCTAATGTGCACACCCCCTCACATTGTACTTCTTGAGGACAAACTCTACCTGTTATAGCAGGAATAGGGCATTTATCTTTAATAACAAAGTAAGCCTCCTTAAACCTCTTTTCCTTTATTAATTTAATAAACTTAGGGACATCAACCTCTACGGGACAACCCTTTACACAGGGTTTATGAGGACACATCAAACATCTAGAAGCCTCCTTTATAGCCTGTTCTTCCGTAAACCCAAGAGCTACTTCTTTAAAATCTTTAATTCTTTCCTCAGGCGGCCTCTTGGGCATAAGCTCTCTAGGTTTTACCTTAACCATATTTACCCCTAATTTTAATTTTTTGCTTAAATAAGTTAAGGGCGTATTCTTCCTCTTTCTTGTACATATTTAATCTAAATATTACTTCATCCCAGTTAACTTTGTGAGCGTCAAACTCGGGCCCATGTATACAGGTAAATTTTATTTCATTGCCCACTCTTACTCTACATGCACCGCACATTCCTACACCACATACCATTAACGGATTTAAACTAGCGATAGTACGTATACCATAAGGCCTTGTAATATCACTACAAACCTTCATCATGAGAACGGGACCTATGAGCCATACTCTATCTATCTTTCTCTCTTCCTCTAACAACTTCCTTAAAGCATCAGAGGTGAAACCCTTAAGACCTTTGCTACCATCATCTGTCGTTATATATATCTCGTCGCTCACTTCCCTAATTTTTTCCTCATATACTAAAAGACCTGATGTTTTAGCACCTATGATTGAAATAACGTAATTACCTGCTTTTTTAAGGGCACGCGTTATGGGATAGATAGCAGGTATACCGACACCTCCTCCCACAATCACTACCGTTCCATAGTACTTTATCTCAGAGGGATTTCCCAAAGGGCCCACTACATAATAAAGCCTATCACCAGGATATCTCATACCTAGCTTAAATGTAGAAACACCTATTTCGAGGAAAACTATCTCTATCCAACCTGCTTCGACATCCCAATCAGTTAAAGTCAAAGGTATTCTTTCTCCCTTCTCATCCACCATTAGAATAACAAATTGACCTGGCTTAGCAGCTTTTGCTATTTTTGGCGCAAATATCTGTAAATCCTTTACATGAGGAGCTAATTCTCTTTTAGAAAGCACTTCCCATTCTAACATCTAATCCCTCATATATATTTATTTTATGCGAAATTAATTTCTTACCTAAATATTACAATATTCCCTAACCTTTCCCCCGATGGAATATTTAGCAATCTCGGTTATTAATTAAATAACATACGATATATTTTTGTATTTTATGTTGAATAATAGAACAGTACTTACGTTATGTATGACTTTATCTTAGATGCTATGCTAGGAAAGGAAGCCAAGTGGTTAAGGATCCTAGGATATAGTGTTTATTACTCTCCGAAGGCTGAAGATAACTACCTTATTGAGGCAGCTTTTAAAAATAGCTCTATACTAATAACTAAGGATACATTATTGTTTAAAAAAGCTATTAAAAGACAGGTGAGATGTATTCTCGTAAAAACTAATAATATCGAGGAATTTCTATACTTTTTAAGAAAAAGAATTAATTTAAAACTTGAGATAGATCTTGATAATACGAGATGCCCAATATGTAATGGCGTTTTAGTTAAGGTAAAACCTATAGAAATATTTGATAAAGTTCCCTTTAATGTTTTTAAGAAATATAACATATTCCTTAAATGCAACAACTGTGGTCATATTTATTGGCCCGGAAGTCATTTGATAAGAATGAGAGCCTTGTTAAATAAGGTGAAGGTAAAATGCGGTTATTAACATTAAATGAAGGTGAGCTCTTAGTTAGGCTTGCCAGAAGGGCTGTAGAGGAGTATTTGTTAAACTTCATAAAGATAAATCCACCTAAAGATGTTCCTAAGAAATTACTCTCTAAGTATGGTGTTTTTGTAACTATAGAAACGATCATCAAGAATGATCAAGGAAAATGGGAAAGAGCCTTAAGAGGATGCATAGGATATCCAGAACCATTAAAACCGTTAATTGAAGCGACTATAGATGCGGCTATAGCCGCTGCAGTTGAAGATCCCAGATTCCCTCCTATGAGGGCAAATGAGTTAGATAGTGTTATATTTGAAGTAAGCGTATTAACTCCCCCTCAGAAAGTCAGGTATTCAAAGCCTGAGGAGTTACTTAAACTCATAAAAATAGGAAGAGATGGAATAATAGTTGAAAAAGGCATGTTTAAGGGTTTATTGCTTCCTCAAGTACCCGTTGAGTATAAATGGGATATTCAAGAGTATCTAGCTAATGCATGCATCAAGGCAGGATTGCCTCCTAACTCCTGGAAGAACGGCAGTGTAAATATATATGTTTTTCAAGCGCAGATATTTGCTGAAATTTTCCCTAGAGATAAAGTGATCGAAAGAGTGCTTATATGAATGCAGAGGAAGTAAATAATCATTTAATATATATAGCACCATGCGGCATAGGACTAGGTCATACTTACAGAACTTTATCTATAGCTAAAAGGTTAAAATCCCTATTACCTAGCGTGGAATTAATCTTTTCGACTTATGGGGAATCTGTAAGTCTTATAGAAAAGCATGGCTATCGATGCTTAATAGAGAGATCAGTATCATATGCTTTAAACGATGAAGGAGAGATAGATCTTAGATTAACCTTAGCTAAAGGTCCACGTAACATCTATAACTTTCTAAGACAAGTAGGAGATGAAATATATTTTCAGACCATATTAAAACCCAATTTAGTACTCTCAGATAGTAGGCTTTCCTCAGTGATAGCAGCTAGGGTTAGGAAGTGCCCGAGCTTCCTTATTATTAATCAGCTAAAAGTAATATTACCTTTTAAGAAAGCCAAAAGAGCTAAGAGCATCTTAGAAAGAAGTCTATTAGGCGTTCTTGACGTTTCATGGTCTTACGCAGAGAGAATCTTCATACCTGACTTCCCGCCTCCTTATACTGTATCTAAAGGTAACATACCTGTTGACAATGAACTAGATTTATGGGATAAAATCGTTTTTACGGGTCCATTGCTACCAGTATGGCCTGAGGATCTACCTGATAAAGATGTGATAAAGAGTAATCTAGGCCTTGAAGATAAACATGTAGTTCTTGCCTCGTTTTCGGGTTTAAAGGAAGAAAAGGAACATCTTTTTTCTTATTTAATCAAAAGTATAGAAAAATGTAAGGAGAAGCTTAAAAAACGAAACATAGTAATTATAGTTTCTAAAGGGAACTCCTCACACTCTTCAAGATTAAGAAATATTGGAAAGGAAGATGAGGTGATTTATGTTGAGGAGTGGCTAGATAATAAACATGCGTTGCTTAAAGCCTCTGATTTAGTAATAACCCATGGGGGACATACCAGCGTTCTTGAAGCCCTAGTTTACGGTGTACCTGCAATTCATCTAATTAATCCAGGTCATACCGAACGTTATCTGAATGCCTCTTCGACGGAAGAGTTAGGTGTAGCTGAAGTATTAATAGCAAGCAATAGGAACCACTCTCTCTGTAAATTACTGATTAAACTTATTGAAGACCAGAATATGGCTAAAAAAGCTAAGGAAATTTCCAGCTATCTATCAACATATAAAGGAGATTTACTGATAGCCGAGACTATAGCTAAAAAAGTAAATGAGGTTTAAAGCTCTATAACCTCCCATTTATCTCCTTTAATTATAATGGCTTTAGGTCCCTGTATAGGATAAAATCTGCAACTGAATACTGTAATTAGTTTTTCATTAAAAAATGTCTGAAAACCCGCTGGATAAAACTCATGTGCTCTGATGATTTTCTCTAATCCATTATCTTCCATGAATTTTTTAACTATCTTATGACCAAAAAGAAATATTCCATTACCTCTTGGGCTGGGAGCAAACTCCTCTACGCTTTCATCAGGATCATTCCACAGTAACTGAAAAGCTATGGGATCAAAAGGCTCTACATCATTTTTTGGGAGCCTCTCTATTTGAGACAAGGTTCTTAAACCCTTAGCTATTCCCCCATGAAGCATAAGTATCCTATCGTTAACTAATGCCGCATACGGCATTCTAGAGAAAACCTTGACATATCCGTTATAGACCTCATCTCCTTCATTACCATAAGTTGCTAAGACCTTATCCAGGAAACCATAACTTTTGTTCATTAAAGGAGACTCATGATTACCTCTAAGAAGTATAATGTTATCCTCATTAAGTAACCTTAGCAGTAAATAATTTATGTTCTCTATTTGCAGGAAACCTCTATCTACATAATCTCCTAAAAATATTCGTATTTTTATATTTTTTACTACAAAAGAATTTAAACTAGACTGAAGATCTCCATGCGTATCTCCCACCACCAATATCCTATCCTTATTCTCGACATATACCCTAATTAACTGTCTCTCCCTTAGTAAAAAGGAGCTAGCCTCGTCTAAAAGCTCTAGCAATCTTCCTGGCCTAAGTTTTAACGCCTCAAAATCTCCGTTAAGCACTTTTCTGTAAGTTTCCTCTATCCACATTAAACTATTCCCTAAGCTGTTTACCCTTACAGTAAACTACTCCCCTCACTCTTCTTAAAAAATTAGGGCAGAAGAAACATTGAAGAAAAGATACCCTTTGCTTAAGCACAGGACACTCCACAGCCTCTTTCTTCATTTTAGCTATCCTTTTTTTGCCTAAACCGTGTCTAAGCTTCTCCATCTTTCTTCTAAGTTCTTCATCTATTTTGATCCCTCTCTCAAAATTTATAACGCTAATTTCGTACTTCCAATTACTCATAGCTTATCTAATTTCCCTCCTTCATTAAAAACTATATTAAAGTCTTCAGTCTTGTTAATTTATCAGAAATATGTATAAAAAAATTATTTATATTAAAAATAATATAAATAAACCTTAAAGAGCTCATTTAATTTCAGATGTTCGGTCTTCAGTGGTCTGAGCTGAATGATGAGTACCCGGCAAGGGAGAAGTTTCTAAAGTTTTCCTTAAAAGTTCCTTGGCTAACGAGGCAAAGTCTCCCTCTTCCTTTGATAATATCACATTTAGGGAGGTTATTAGTGCTTCGAGGTAAGTCTTAGGAGTACCTATGTCTATCCAGTAAATATCCCTAGCAATGTATGCATAGAGATTATTTCTCTTCGCTAATATCCTTAACGCATCTGTTATCTCCTTCTCTCCTCTAGGGCTCACTTCTATATTTTCTATAAACTTAAAAATTTCGGAATGAAATACATAGATAGAAACGTTAGCTAGATTAGAGGGTGGTTTTTTAGGTTTTTCTATAACATCTAGAACCTTTAAGATATCTTCTTCTTGAGTTTTTTCATACCTTATTATTCCATATTTTTCAGGCTCCTCGACCTCCTTAACAACCATTATGTTTTCCTTGTATTTATCATATATTCCAAGTATATCCATGAAAATATTTCTTCCTAAGAAAAGATTATCTCCAGCTAATGCCATGAATACACTATCTCCCACAAACTTTTTAGCTCTATATACAGCATCCCCTGTGCCTATAGGCTTGGGTTGATTAACCCACACTATGAGTGAGCTCTCTATTTTCTCGTAAAAGTCTTTAAGGAGATGTGCAAGCTCGCTTTTGTTATTATCTTCAAGGTAATCAACGAAATCCCAGTCAGGAGTAAAATGATCTTCTACATGTCTCTTGTTCTTTCCTACTATGAAGCAAAACTCTCTTATACCAGCGTCATAGAGCTGCTCGAATATTACTTGAAGCACCGGTTTGAGAATAACAGAGCCCTTATCAAAGAAGTACAACGGTAACATTTCTTTTGGCATTTCCTTGCTATACGGTATAAGCCTTGTACCAAGTCCAGCAGCCATGATGATAGCTTTCTTTACATCCATTTTTAGATCACTAATACTATTTAAAAAATAAAATATAATTAAATTAATCCTAAAACCAGTGACTTATAAAGAATATAAGAGTATATTAGAGCTCATCCTATAATTAAGATAATATAGCTTTGTTAACTACTTTAGGTTAAACCCTTTCAGCTTCCAGGCCCAGGAGCGTCGTTAAAGATATTATAAATCTGATTTTTATGAAAAAGGATCGCCTCCTCCTTCCATTATTTTCAAATAAGGCCTTAATTTTCTCTCCATCATTTTAGCGCATAATTTTATAGCATGTACTTTTATCCTATTCATCCTCCTTAAACTTGGGCGCTTGTCGATTAAAGTGTATACCCATCTAAAATTGTGTTTAATACACTTTGCTAGTAATTGCCAGTGCTCCGGCAGCATATTCCTTGCTAGGAAAAATTTCTCTTTTCTAAGAGTTCCTATAGGAACGAAAAATAAAGGAACGATTAAAGATTTGTAATCCTTTAAATCTTCTATAAGTTCGATCGTTTTTACAACATCTTCCGCCTCTTCCCCAGGTAAGCCAGAGATCAGAGTTGCGCAAGGCACCCAATTATGTTCGGCAAGCAGTTTAAAAGCTTCTCTTACCAAAGAGGGCCACTCCTTAGCATCAAAGGGCTTAGCCTTTCCTTGCATGTATTTCTCTGCCAATCTTGGAGAACCGGTTTCTATTCCTACCTGCCCAGAAAAGAAGGGATAATCCTTGGAACCGACATTTAAAAGTTCTGAAATTTCTTTTACCAAATTAGGCCTTGCTAAAGCAGAAGCAAACGTAAAATGAGAAATTCCTACTTTTGAAGGCACTTTTACGATTTTCAGCACTTCTTTAAACAATTCAATAACTTTATCTTCCCTTGGTATTACGCCATTTGCCTTGTACCTTAAAACATCCTCCGCATGCAATAAAGCTCCTAAGCCGTAAGAGGCATTTATCCTAACTTCCTCCAGTATATCTTTTAATTCCCTACACCTATAATTGAGCATTGTAGGGTTGCAGAACCTGCAACCTCTTCCACAACCCCTAGCAATTTCAACCAAGCCGTTTATTGTTGGGCTCACTATATTCGGAATTTTCTCCAAAGGAACTACTTCCCCATAAACTATCCTCGGAATTTCTTCATTATTTACAATTTTCTTAAAAATTTCTACAGCGGTAATTTCTCCTTCCCCTATACATAAACAATCTATCCCATACTTCGTTAATAGTCTCTCATCTTCTAACTGCCAAGCTCCTGGCCCACCAACAACAACCTTTATTTTATACTTTCTCGCGTAAGGTCTTATTTTTTCCAAAAGCTCTCTAAAGCATCTTGCAGAATAAGTTTCCTTCTCCACCAAGCTGCTAAAAGTAGAGGAAGCAGGTCCTAAGCCTAGAGGATCGTTTGTCGTTATACCTATAGCCATGGTTTTTTCGTTCAGGAATTTTTTGATATCCTGGGGTCTTATTACCAATACTTCTTCTTTATTGAATCCTGCCTGTAGCAAAGCTGCCTCGATTTTTCTCACACCACAATTCGCGAATTTCGCTCTTCCGTTTTCCTTTGGCAAAGGGGGACAGAATATTTTTTCGAAGAGAAAAGTAGGTAAAAATGTTGGAGAGCAGGCTGCAAATCCTAAAAATTCGCTACCGTTATAATCTGAAGCTAAAGTCTTGTCCGTAGTTAGTATTATTCTCTTCATACTCCTCACTTTCTCTTCTTCATCTCTGAGCTACACTTTTACACCTCCCATAAAAATAAAGCTAATTATGGGATGAACTCGAGTAAATTAAATTTAAATATTAACTACTTATTTTACTCGCCAGTTGGGTGTAACTATGAATAAGGATCAAATATTAGGAGCTGCATTAACAGCAGGCTCAATCGTTGCGATAGCTGCATATGGTTGGCTCGTTTTCCTTGCTGAACAATGGGTGCAAGAGCTCGTTATTAGGCTTACTGGTTTTATAGCAGTAGCGGGAATCTTAGGTATAATAGCTTGGATAGGGTATACGTTAGCTACTACTCCCCCACCTCCCTCTGTAGAAGAGATAGAGAAAGAGCTTGAAGAGGAGCTAAAAGAGGAGGAGAAAAAGTTAAAAGAAACAGAAGAGGAAAAGGGAGAAAAGAAGGAAAGTAAAGAAAGTAGATAATTGTACATTTTGTTTTTAAAAAACAAGAGACTTAAATCATTTTTAGGATTTTTAAACAGTATATAAGGTGTAATATTACGTTAATAGGAAAAGCATTTAAAGGCGGCTTATGGCTTTACATAGGTAATATTACCTCAATGTTTATAAGTTATATATATTGGCTAGTAATTTCTAAAATAGCCGGGTCATCTAGCATAGTGGGAGAAGCAAGCACTGTTATAGGAATATCATCTGTTCTCTCAACGTTTTACTTATTAGGCTTACCGCGGGGAGTTCAAAGATTTCTTGGAATGTATTCAAGTGATAAGGAGACTTTTAGCGAGTATTTTTGGACCGGACTAACACTTATCTCATTCTTGGGATTACTAGTCTCGAGTATCGTTTATCTACTTGGGAGAACTTACTCATACTCTTTGCCTGTATTAGCTAAAGAAAACATTCTATTTCTTATATCACTTTTAACTTTACTTACTGGTCTTAAGACTTATATAATCTCATACTTTATCTCGAAGGTTAAAACAGAATATAATACGTTGATAAGCTTATTTTCAGGAATAGTTAAGCTCATAATCGGTATAACGTTAGTTTACTTAGGTTACAAGCTGACAGGAGCTATACTAGGTTACGTGTTTTTCTATATTTTATTATTAATTCTTTCAGCTTATTATATGAAAGAAGACTTAACAGGCTTTAAAAGTTTAAGAAGAAATGTGATGCTTGAGGAAATTAAAGCAGGAGTAGCATCTTACATACCTTCCCTCCTATCTTCTATGGGAGGCTGGCTCGGTGTAATATTTGTTTACGGAATTGTAAGTAGTGAGTCTGCTGGAGCCTACTATATTGCATATAATCTGGCTATGATGATACTAATGATCCCCTCATTCATATCTAACGTAGCATATCCTTTATTAAGCGGCTCTAAAGATGACAGAGAAAGAGATACATTAAGGTTGATAAAGCTTAATTATGCCATCTCATCACCTTTAATGGTTACATTAATTCTATATTCTAAATCTATACTAGGAATCATGGGGAAGGAATTTGCAGAAGCAAGTTGGGAAGCATCCTTATTATCCTTAAACACTCCCCTGGTAGCTGTGACAACAGCCATAGTGAGTTTAGCTTACTCTTATGGGTTATATCTTAACGTATTACTCATTAACACCTTAACCAATGCAACAAGAACATTTCTTTATCTTCCTTTTGTAAATTACTTGGGGAGCATAGGAGCCGCTTTATCGTTTAATATAGGTTCTCTCTTAGGATTTATTACCTCACTGATAGTAGCTAGAAAAATGAATCTTAAATTTAAGTGGAAGATGCTAGGTTTACTATTATTAGTACCATTAATTATAGGCATACCTCTTTACATGACCAAAATACCGTTTATAATGGGTAGTTTATTACTAGTTACAATCAGCTTTATAACATATGGAAGACTAGGTATTGTTTCAAAAAGTGAAGCTAGAGAGATATTTGTAAATATAGCTCCTAAGAGATTATTTAATAATAAATTAACTAATTTAATGGCAGATATAGTTTTTGGAGGTTAATTTTATGAGAATCCTCATAACAGGGGGAGCGGGGTTCATAGGTTATTACGTCACGAAAAGACTTCTAAAAGAAGGATACGATATTGTTGTAGTGGATAATGGGTCACGAAGTAGTTTTCTTAATGAAGTAAAAAGTTTAGATGTAAAGTTAGTTCTCGCTGATATAAGGGATGTATATGCGTTATGGGACGTCATTAACAACATTGATGCTATTATACATCTCGCAGCTCTAATCAACGCTGAGGAATCGATGAGAAAACCCCTTCTATATCACGAAGTTAACGTGCAAGGTACGTTAAATATCCTATATGTAGCTTCAAAAAGAGGAGTAAAACGTATGGTTTTAGCCTCCAGTGCTGCTGTGTATGGAGAGCCAAAAAAACTTCCTATATCTGAAGATCATCCCCTTAATCCTCTCTCAGTATACGGAGCAACTAAGGTTCAGGGTGAGGTTTATTTTAGACTGTTTAGTAATATTTATAATTTTTCAGCTATAATACTAAGATTTTTTAATGTCTATGGACCAGGTCAGAAAGGGGAATATAGTGGTGTAATAACTAACTTTATTAGAAGGGGTCTAGGTAAGAAACCACTCATAATTTACGGGGACGGTAGGCAGACTAGAGACTTTGTTTACGTTGAGGACGTGGCTAACGCAGTTCTAAGATCTCTTGAGATGAAGGGGTTTAACATATTTAATATTGGAACAGGACACCCTTACAGTGTTCTTGAACTAGCAGAACTTATTAGTAATATTTTAGGTTACAAGCTGGATAAAGTGTTTAAAGAAGAAAGACCTGGGGATATAACCCATAGCTATGCAGATATATCCTTAGCAAGAGAAAAATTAGGATTTAAACCTACTACTAGCTTAGAAGAGGGATTAAAGAAGACAATTGAGTGGTTTAAGAAGAAAAGCTATAAAGCTTTTAAATAGAGCTCTCTCAGATCTTCTTTATTTACAGGTTTAGGACTATTATCAATATTATATTTATTAAAGCTCCAAGCATTTTCAACTAGAAGATCTATATGTTCTTCTTTTATACCAAAATCCCTTAATCTCACTTTTAAGTTCATCTTCTCAACTAACTGACTAATCGCATATATGAACTTAAATGAGAGCTCATCCACATCATTACCTGAATTACCAAGTATAAGTGCTAAGTTAGCAAACCTCTCTTTGACAACTTGTCTGATAAACATAGCCCAAGTTAAGAGAAGAGCGGCTAACCCCTCTCCATGGTGAACATTAAACAATGCACTAAGGGGATGTTCCATTCCATGGCACAGAGTTGTTCCAGCTATATCTATTGCTATCCCAGCGCACATACTTGCCCATAATAGCTTTTCACGAACCTCCAAATTATAAGGAGCGAGCATCTGAAGAGGGCCATAGGTAAATATATTTCTTACAGCTTCCTCCGAGAACATCATAGAGAGCTTGTTAGTAGTATTCTTTACATAAGACTCAATAGCATGACTGAGTGCATCTATTGTTGTTGCAGCGCTAAGCCTCTGAGGCAGAGTTACCGTTAGCTCTGGATCTAAAATAGCTATTTTTGGATATATCTTAGGGGATGCTATACCTCTTTTAGCCTTAGTTCTCGTATCTGTAAGGACAGCATACCTATTAACCTCTGTTCCCGTTCCATGAGTAGTAGGTATAGCTACTATAGGTAATGCATCACTTACCCTTTCAATTCCCAGGGTATAATCTCTTGGATGAATATGTGTAACCGCTGATGCTGCCGCTATTTTTGCTACGTCAATAGGGCTGCCCCCACCTAACCCTATGACAAGATCACACGCCTCCTTTATAACTAGTTGAGCAGCCTCCCAGGCAGTCTCGGCAGTAGGGTTTGTTGATACCTTATCATACACGACCCATTTAATACTTGCTTCCTCCAAGGACTTAGTAAGTTTATCTAAATAACCATATCTTCTCATGGAGCCTCCGCTAGTTATAACTATTAAAGCCTTCTTGCCCAGCTCCTTTACCTCTTCACCAACTTTGCTGAGAATCCCTTTGCCGAAAACGATCCTTGTAGGTATGTTATAGTTAAAATCAAAAATATCATGCATAGAAGGATTCACCATTCACTTCCTTAAGTCAGTACCAGTAAATATAAATATAATGGGGCTCGGGTCGGGACTCGAACCCAGGATCCCCGGCTCTTTCCTATCTCTGAAACCTATTTTCGAAAGCGGTATAAGGAGTTTGAGAGAGAAAAAGGTATAAAGATCACTCCCAAAATTCTAAGGGAGTGGTTTGCCTGTGAGATGGGTAGGCTTGGTGTTCCAAACAGGTACGTAGATGCCTTCTGTGGCAGAGTGCCAAGAACAGTTTTAGCTAGGCACTACACAGACTTCAGCCCAGAGAAGCTGAAGGAGATATATGACAGGGCAAACCTTAGGGTTTTAGAATAAAAGAGAATTTAGATATGGGAATTGAACATAGCATTCATATGAAAGAGGGAAATACGAGGTCAGGATTTTTATGGAATATAATTTTCCTTTTATGTGGTATCATCATTAAAGGAATTTATGATTCTTATGGATTCTTATGGGCTATAGGGATAGCTTCACCTTATGGGCCCCTGCTATTTCCATAAGCTCTGCGGAAGTTACTGCTTTACCCTTTTCCACGATCCCAATAGGCAACTACTTGAGTCCTTACTCCTTTCATACCTATTCTTTCTATTACTTTTACAAAATCTCCATCTCCTGAAAAAAGTACTACTTTATCAACTTTATCAGCTAAATCAAACATGTCTATAGCGATGTCCACATCAAGATCAGCTTTCTTTACCTGTTTTCCATCCTTATCTATAAACACCCTAATTGGTTTAGTTATTACTTTAAAACCGTTTCTCTTAAGCCATGTCAAGAACCTATGCTACTCTTTTTTAGCTTCCTCTGGCTCTGTAACTTCTCCAATGTAATAGAAAGCTCGAAGAACAAAAGTGTTTTTTGAAAAATAATCAAGAAGCTTTCTGAAATCAATCTCTTTTTTCAAATAATCTTTAGTAATTCTAGCAAGGTTCCATCCATCAATGAATATGGCAATCCTTTCGAAAGGAACAATCCCTATAGGTCTCTCCTTAGAAATTTACCTCACCTACTGAAAAATTAAGCGAAGCTATTTAAATTTATACACATTGATAAGTTGACTTGGACTTCTCTATTTTAAAATGTGCCAGCCGAGAGCGATCAGCACTATCAAAAGTATGTTGAGGAGAATATCTATTCCTGCATAAAACTCCCAGTTAGGTATACCGAGGGCTTCAGCTTCCATCATAGTCTCACCAGGGCCAAGCAGTATACCTCGTATGCATAAAATGATTCCGAGTATTCCACCCTTTTTCCGCGAGTTCCACAGCCATACCTCTTTTCCAGCTTCATGGACGATAGTTTTACTCATGGCTCTGTAGTTTTATGGCCGTCTCTATGCACGCTAACGGGTCTACCTCAAACCTTACTACTTTTCGTTTCACGCGTACGTGAGCCGTGCGAGAAGCTCCTTAGAGGGATTATACGTTCTGACATTCTCCTGGGGTAGGAACGTTAAAACTAGCAGAAAAATAAGTAAAATTAGTGTTGTTTTATTTCTCATAAAGTTGCACCTAATAATAAAAAATAATGAAAGAAGAAGTTGTGTTTACCTAGGAATTGCTCTGACTTGCTTACTAGAAGGTCACTGCATGTGATGTTTACCCTTGAGAGAGAGTAGGAGAAGCTGGTTCACATTTATTCAATTTAGGAGTGAACCTCATTGGGAAACACCAGGAAATTAGGTTAAATATGTGGAGAGAATGAGAATTCTACACTTTTGCTTTCATCTCAAATCTAAGCCAACTGCTGGGACACTGTCCATGGCTTGAAGAAATCGTAGAGAGTGTCCCGTGTTGGTAGTATGGGGCTTCCTCGTTTTTCAGCGGTATGTGACCTACTATCTTTGCCTCCCTCCTGTTGGAGTCGAGGACTATCTCATCCACTAGGTAGCGTATGAACCGTGCCTTCTGCCCCTGATCTAGACTATGGATTCTTCTCCTAGCTTCCTCGCAGAAATGCCTGAGGTGTCTCATCACCGCTAACCTCTCTCCTCTCTGCTGAAGCATGGCTTCCAGCTCGGCCATTTTTAACACGACCTTCTCCTCTTCCTCCTCATACTCCCTCACCTTCTGGAGCAACCCCTCCTTCCCTACTGAGCCTTCACCGTAAGACAAGAGGACGGTAATTAATGGTCGGCCTTCTGGCTTTTCAATTAAAGTTTTTAATACATTCCTATACGCTCTACTTTAAGTTTAACCAACTGTTTTAGGGAAAATGGAATTATTCTAGACTATTGTCTTACGGTCAAGACAAGAGACAGTAACAAGATTTAACAAGAAAAACACCAAAAAGCAGAAGAGCGAATCTCTTTTGTTACTGGATGAGAATCAATAATTACATTTGTAGAAGCCTTTAATTCATTTACTTTCGCAATAAGTTTTTCGTCCTCTTATCTTACATCTTCCACGCTAATAATTTTACTAGACTTCTTACGAAGACCTTCATAACTTAATTCAGAAAAAGTCTTGATTCTCCTTTCCAAAAGTGCTTTCCCATAATTAATTCGCATAAACGGTTCAAATTTTTCCTCTATTAATTTCGCCAAGGTGGTTTTACCAGTTGCAGGAGCACCCGTTATATAAATGACCTTTCCCACATTCATTTTTAACCTCTACATTTACATTCCGCTCATTTATTTAAGGAATACTGCATATGGTCTAATAATTTCAGCAATATACGAAATTTTCACCTCTCTTCTTTTATAATGAGCATATCGCGGATTTAAAAAACCACATGCTTTATCAACTCGGGCTTTAATAACCTCTCCTAAAGGTCTTCCTTTATTTTTCCCTATAGCTACTTCATACACATTCAGATTTATCTTCACGTTTACTTTTTTTAAGTTTCTACAGATTATAGCAAATTTACTTCCTTTTACTAAAACTCCTTTAGGAAGAGGAAACCAAATTTTTCTATCAGGAGAATATTCTTTTGCCAATTTTGGTTGAGCAATATATTTTGAAGGAGTAAGAGAAAGTAAAAGCACAGGATTTAATTTTCTTTGTAAAGCTTTTTGAATGAACGGTTTTAATTGAGTGAGAGGATGAAGGAATGATCCTCCATATCCCCAAAAGATCTTACCAGTTTTGTTTTCTTCTTCCTTTTTTCTTTTGATAATTTCCTCTAAACTTTCATCACAATGATACCCGATTTTCATGAATACGATTGCCTTGGGATATCTCATACTATTCTGCATTTTCTCCCTTGCTTTTTAATAAGATATAATCATTCTCTCTCAAACAACTACTACTGGATCATCAGCTATCCATTTATGAATTTTTCAATCATATTCTGTCCTCCTTTAGTTATTCTCGGCATTCCTTTAAAAGTGTTTATTATTTTAAAAGAACTTGTCATTTGGTTCACCTAACTTCTACATATCATATTATGAAGTGTAACTCAAATGGATGAATGTAATATAGTCTCTTAAAGCAACTTGAATGACTTTCCTCTTCACTGCTTTATCGGTTCCTTTTTATTTGTTCTTTTAGTGATTTGTATTTTATTTTTATCTTTAAGTTTTTATTGTTTTTCTTCACATTGGATGTGTAGCCTCTGTAACTCTCTGTTGCATACCTCTAGATGCGAAATCCTTATTTGTTAGTCTATTTAGATCTATTTAGGATTGATAAGATGGGGAAAAAAGGCTACGTGACAATCTACGTTGACAAAGAGATAGCAAAAGAGGCTAGGGAGCTCGGCCTGAACATCTCGAAAATATGTGAGAACGCGCTAAAGGAAGCAATAAGAAAGCTAAAAGGAGAGAATTGTGAAAGGATGGGGCCCGGGCCGGGATTTGAACCCGGGATCCCCGGCTCCACAGGCCGGTGTGTTAGCCAGACTACACCACCCGGGCCTCACAACTTTAAATCTCATCTATAATTTTAATATATCTTTCTTTATGATGAGCTTTATAACCTAGAGGAAGGGATGAAAATGGAGATGGTGGACCGGGCGGGACTTGAACCCGCGACCTCCCGCGTTCTCGGGCTCACCGGACTTTTAAATAAGCCTTGCAAGGCGGGCGCTCTCCCCCTGAGCTACCGGCCCCTCTATTTTAAGTAATGTTAGGGTATCCTTATTACCTTTTCTCTTAGGTACTTATATAAATTTGAATTAAAATATCTAAGCAAAATAGATTAAGTAAGGAGTTTCAATATGAAGGTCCTTGATAAATTAACGGAATTTGGAGGAATTATTGAGCCAGTTATGGAAAAATATTTGAAAAGAAATGCTGATAAGGATTTTTTAGAGGCTATATTGTACCAAGTAAGAACGGGAGGTAAAAGGATAAGACCTGCTTTAACCCTTATTTCGGCAGCTGCAGTGGGAGGATCCTTTAAGGACGCATTACCTGCAGCTGCTGCGGTTGAGCTTGCTCATAACTATTCTCTTATAATAGATGACATTATAGATCACAGCGAGCTCAGAAGAGGTAAACCCACGGTATGGAAGAAATATGGGATAAGCACAGCCTTGTTAGTAGCTATTCACTACAGAGAGTCGATTTCTGAGGCTCTTAATGATACTAAGGATCCAAAGCTCTTCAACGAAATAATGGCTAAGACTATTAAGCTTATAACTGAGGGAGAGAGACTTGACATATTATTTGAACAGGCTGGTAGAGATGATGAACCTTATATTATAGAAAACAGGTATAAAGAAATAGATCTTGACAAATACCTTGACATGGTTTATAAGAAAACAGGAAGTTTGATAGAAACAGCCTGTCTTTTTGGCGCGCTCTCAGTTAGCAGAGATGAGAAAACCTGTTTTTCACTCTCTAGTTACGGAAAAGCTTTAGGAATAGCCTTTCAGATAGGCGATGATATAATAGATCTGTTTGGGTCTGAGAAGAAAACGGGTAAAATAATAGGAGGCGACGTCCTTGAACATAAGCTTGGTAATATAGTTATAACATTAGCGCTTAAGGAGCTTAAAGGAGAATATAGGGAGAAACTGCTGAAGATTCTCAGCTCTAAGGATGTAACCAAGGAAGACATCAGAGAGGCAATCAGCATTATCTCCTCACATACTAAAGCCAGGGAAAAAGCTGAAGAATTAAGAAAAGGGTATGTAAATAAATCTATAGAATCGCTAAAAGATCTACCAGAGTCTGAATATAAAACTCTTCTTATTAGTTTAGCAAAGTTTATTGAAAGAAGGGATTATTAATTGAACAAGAAAGTAGTAGTTATTAAACTGGGAGGATCTGTTATTACTAAAAAAGATAAACCTTTCTCTATTAGAAAAGAGGTAATAGAGTCATTAGTTAAGGAACTAAAAACGTTTAAAAATAAGTTATCATTGGTAATTGTTCATGGAGGGGGTTCATTTGGTCATCCTATAGCTAAGAAGTATAAAATTAATGAGGGAATCAAAGATACTGGTCAACTAATAGGAGTTGCAGAAGTTAGATACTGGATGACGAAGCTCAATACGATAATTCTAGAGGAAATGTTAAAAGAAAAATTACCCGTTTTTCCTTTTCACCCTTCCTCTTTTGTTATGACATCTTCTCATGGAATATTTCTACTCTTTAGTGATCCCATTAAGGCAGCCTTAGAAAGGGGGTTAATCCCCCTAACCTTTGGAGATGTGGTTTTAGATAAGAACAAAGGAGTTTCAATACTTTCTGGAGATGACCTTGCTTGTAAGCTCTCTATAGAGCTGAAAGCCAAGATGTTAGTATACGGTGTTGACGTTGATGGGGTCTATATATTCAATACATCAGGAGAAGATGTACCAGCTAAGACCCTCAGTTTATCAGAGATAAACAAGGTACATTTTGTTAAAAATAAAAGAATGGATGTTACAGGTGGTATGAGACATAAGCTGGAAGTAGCAAGTGAAGCTGTTAAAGGGGGAATAAAAGTAATCATAGGGAATTTAACTGTACCAGGTAACTTATCTAATATTCTGTCAGGTGATGAAGGAAAATACACGGTACTTCTTCCATAGGAGAGTTATATATCTAATATTCTATATTAAAACGTGGATGGTGATCCTAATTGAAAGTATATTTCAAGGAATTAAAAATTAGTACGAGTGGTAGATATGAGCTAGTTGATATAACTTCTGAGGTTGAAAGAGCCGTAAATGACAGCGGAATAAAAAATGGTGTGTGTCTTGTCTTTGCTCCTCACGCCACGGCTGCAATAGTGGCTAATGAACATGAAACAGGACTTATGGAGGATATATTAACTAAAATACAGGAGGAGTATCCGAGAAACGGGAAATGGCTTCATAACAGAATAGATGATAATGCTGCGGCACACCTAGCTTCAGCCTTCATAAGCTCAGCGAGAATATTTCCTGTAAAAAATGGCTATCTAATTAGAGGTACGTGGCAAAATATATTCTTGGTTGAGATGGATGGTCCCAGAAGTATAAGAAGAATAGTAATAGAAATAATAGGTACTTAATGGGGCTTACCCCCTCCCGCCTCTTTTACTCAATTTATTTATTGTTTAACTTATAGCTTAATCAAATTTCTAACTCTAAAATTCGCAGCTTATTCCTAAATAAAGACATCGGTTATGGTAGTACAATTTTAGCGTTATATAAGAGTATTGATATTACGCAACTAAGGTTATTAACCTACACTAGAGGTCATAGGAGCGGGCCCCTATTAATTCGCAGGCTATCATGTTATGATAGCCTGCTTCATCATGAATATTACTTAGAATAATAGTTAATATACTTTTCGGTCTATTTCATAAAATTATTATATATTTTTAATTTATTTAATTTATTATTAACAAATAATAAAGAGATATAATCCTCTATTTTTTACTTAAATTCTTATGAACAAAGGTTATTCCATTCTAGATATTCAAACTAAGGAAAGATGGAAAGTTGTTTTTAAAGACGAAGGTAAATGGTTATTAGGAGTATATGTTCCTGAGAACCTAAAAATGGAGGATATAAAATTTCTTGAACGACATGATGCTCCTGAACTCTTTATATTAGTAAAAGGTAAAATGATCTTAGTAGTAGCTGACGGGAATAACCTGGAGGAAATAGAGATGAAACATAATATACCTTACATAGTTACAGGATGGCATAACGCTTATAGACCTAAAGGTACTGAAGGAGTAGCATTGGTTATTGAGAGGGATGGTGTAAAAACCGAATATAGGAATATAAGAGAGTTTATTCCTAAAGCCTAGGCCTTATTTCAACCTCGACTCCTAACCTTTTTCCTATTCTTTCAAGCTTCTTCCTAGGCTTACCCAACATATAGTTATAGTACTCTGAGTCAACTAACACTAATACTCTACCATCTTCGCTCATTCGTACTTCAATATCTTCTGCTGGTACATACTTCTTCATAGTTCGTAGTATTGACTCTCTAACCCTGAACTCTCTTGCGCTCTCTCTTCTCTTTATAGGTACAACGAACGTTCTCTCCCCGAACACGTAAAGTTCGTACTCAGGATTACCTGTCATAAAGTCCTTTACTACGACTACTGGTCTGGCTAGATCGGCCTCCTTAAGTCCGTAGGGAACTTTAACCACGGTCTCTAACTCATAAACCTTTTTCACTTTACCGTTCTCAATGAATATAACAGTGTCTATTATCGAGGGAATCATTCCTAACTCTACTCTTCCTATAAACCTCTGTATAGCATCTATAGGACTTGTAGCATGTATGACACCTATCATACCTACTCCAGCGAGCCTTAAATCCGTGTAAAGCTCAAAATCCCTCGTATCTCTCATCTCATCAAACACTGTATAATCAGGCCTTGAGAGAAGAAGCACGTCATGTATTTCCTCAGTAGTACCGTAATTTTTGGAGTACTGTGTTATCTCATCGGGTAATTGCATGTCTCTCGGTGACTCTATGGTCTTTATAACCCTACCTTTTCTATGATAGTACTCCGCTAATGCCTGAGCGAATGTTGTCTTACCCATACCTGGAGCACCAGCTATGAGTATACCCTCTGCTTGCACCTCTAATCTCTCTATTAATCTCTCCGGTAAGCGATAGTCCTCTAACGAGAGCTTAGCTACAGGCCTCACAGCAGTTATTTCTATTCCATCTGAGAATGGTGGTTTCGTTATAACTATCCTATAACTATCCAATTGAACTATGGTGGAACCTGCTCTCTCAGCCTCTATAAAGGAGTTAGGCGTTGATTTAACCTTCTCTATGATCTCTCTTATAATATCTTCCAACTCTTCTTTTGTTAAAGGCTCATCTCTTATAGGCTCAAAACGCCATTTTCCTGGCACACCTACCTTAGCGTATGGCTTTACTTGCTCCTTAAGATGTATAGACATGGTATTAGGAGTGAAAAGATCCTCTAATGAGAGATTGACCTTAGAAGCAGGCTCCAAGTATAACACATCTATTCCAAGAGCCTTAGCTGACTCCATGACTAAAGGATCTGAGGTAATAAGTATCGCTCCCCACTCTAAAGCTAAATCTCTTGCTAGATCGTCCGGATTCACATCTCTAAGAAACCTATATCCATCGGGAAGGCCCTTAAAGTACTCTAATTCTAATCCCTCCTTAGACCTGGATATCGACTCCCTAAGTAGTTTTAATTCCTTTAAACCTATGTAACCTATACTACTTCCTTCCCTAGCCAACCTCTCAAAATAGCTCACAAAGTATGTATGTACAACGAGCCTGCCAGCTACCTTACCCTCTTCTACGGCTCTTCTAAGAGAGCCTCGAAGTATTGCGTTTGTATCAGTAATGTATAAGGTTGACACTAAACTGCTCTTCATGAACTACCTACCAGCTATTACTCAAGCCTCACTATCTGCTTAAAAACGTTTCTATCATTTTACATTCATGAGTATAGTTCATGATTAAAACAGTAAAATTGTTTAAAGATTAAGAACTGGTTTCATTATTAATCCATGTTAAGTACTCTTTTAATCCATGAAGTATCGGTAAGGCTATTATCTCAGGTACTTCATAGCTGTGTAATTCCCTTATTAGACGTTCTAACTCACCGTATTTTCTCTCTGTGGTTTTTTAATTTCATTTCATTTCGAGAAAAACATTTTTACTTTAAACGCCCTAAAAAGAGCTAGATTAATATTGAGAAGACTAAATGAAATTAAGTATGATAGGGACGTTGTTTAATATATTTACAGTTATTTTGGGAGGATTTATAGGAATTTTATTTAAGGGAAAACTTCCTAAAAACAAAGACTATGTTGTTCTCGATTCGATAGGGCTCTTCACATTAGGGCTGGGAGTAATTATGTGCATGAGTATTAGAGATCCTATAGCTATAGTATTTGGTCTTCTTATAGGTAATATTATAGGGAATTTATTTAATCTCGAAAACAGATTAAACATCTTAGCAGAAAAACTCAGAGCAAGAATAGGTAGTGAGGAAAGTTTCGTTAAAGGTATGGTAACTGCTTTTATAACATTCTGTGTTGGCCCTATGACTGTCATAGGGTCGATAAATGACGGATTAGGAGATCCAAGCATATTAATAACTAAATCCATAATGGATGGTTTTGTAGCAATGGCTTATTCCACGGCGATGGGTATAGGAGTAATCTTTAGCACTGCACCTATGTTAGTTTATCAAGGCTCTATAACGTTAATGGCAGGGAGTATAAGACCATTTTTAACGGAAAGTATACTAGGAGATCTAAGTGGTACTGGAGGTGTATTGATGCTAGGTTTAGGTCTCTCTTTGCTTAAAATAAAGGATGTTAAGGTAATAAATATGCTTCCCTCGTTAATAATAACACCTTTAATATCTGCCTTAATAACTTATTTATTGTAAATTTTACTATCTAGAAATATAATTTCTAGATAGTAAAATTTAATGTTTTAATATTAAAAAATTATACTTTTCAATATTGTATAAATGTGGGGAGCTTGTAGAATTGACAATGGCATAGCATGGCTTAAGGTGAAAAACTGTTTCAGCCCGTTCAACGCGTATGAAGCTGGATGCCCATCAAGCACGGCTATAACCGGCGGTGGAGGCTGAGGGATGAGGCGTACGGTAGATGGAACAGGGAGTGGATAAGCCTGATAGCTGAGATAGCTAGGACAGCTCAGTCCCTAGCTCACAAGGATAGGAGGTCTGGAAGGTCTAAGCTAGAGCCGTGGCAGTACGTCGTCCTAGCAGCGGTCAGGGAGAAGACAGGTCAGCCTAGAATAGCTAACAAAGCTATATTAATGTTCTACAAGCTCAAATGTGGGAAAAGCTTTTTATTACAGCTTTCTCCTTATTTACTGAAAATCAGGGAAATATTGGGGGAGAATGAGTAGCGACATTCTTGAGGACATATTTAAGGACGTTTTCAGAGAACAAGAGCTTATAAAAATAAAAGTGGAAAAAAGAAAGGGTAGAAGGGAAGTAACCATAGTAGAAGGAATTGATCCAAAAACTTTTGATCTCTGGGATCTTGTTTCAAAGCTTAAAAGTAAACTTGCTTGTGGGGGTACTGCTAAGAATGGGAGAATAGAGCTTCAGGGGGATCACAGAAATAAGGTAAAAGAATTGTTGGAGGAAATGGGTTTTTCATCATCAAATATCGTTATAGAATAGCTAACTGTCACGGCCTGCTAAAGCCCTTAAACGTTCAACACCTTTTACTTCTTTTATTACTTCCGCAACTTCAGGGGGAACAAGTTCTTCCCAGTTACCTCCATCGATAATAAGACGTCTTATCTTCGTCGCCTCATACTTATTTCTCTCAAAGAAAGGTATGTTACTTACCTCTATTCCTGCCTCTTTGAGTAAAACGCGCGATAATGAATCATTTGTATAAGCTCTGTCAAACTTAGGTACATAAGATTTTATAAGGGAAACCCACATGCTGTGTTGTTCATCTGTGTCAGGAAGCCCCATTATAATGACTCTTGATGTCAAATCTCTCTTTTTTACTACTCTCCATACCATTTCCACTCTCTCACTTAAGGTGAACGGATTCCTTAATGTATGACTAAATTGTGCACTACCTATACCTATAATGACCTCTCTTTCCCTTTCAAGTATCCAGTTAAGAGCTTTTAAATGACCATAATGAAATGGCTGAAACCTGCCTATATAGAACCCTCTACTATTTTTCAACGTCTATCACCCTTATCTCTTCATACAGCTCCTTTAAAGCCTCAAGATAGCTCAGATTACCTCTTTCAATGTTATCCATTATTTTTTCAACCATCCTCGTTCTCTCCTCTGAGATCAAGGATTTATAATTTGATAGTAAGTAACTATATACCTTCATACCAAGCTTTGTGGGAAGAAGTTTACCTCTTTTTGTCTCTATGACATATCTCCTCTCTAGTAAGGTTTTCACTATCTTAGCGTAAGTTGAAGGACGTCCGATCCCTCTCTCCTTCATTAATCTTATTAAGTCAGCCTGCGAGTAGAGTGGGACTAATGGAACCTTCTTATACTTAACCTCCTGAACCTCATACTTACCTGGTTGTGGAACCTCCCTTAAAGTAGGCTTAAGTATTAATGTAAATCCCTCTTTTTCTATGCTTGTATTAAGAGTTATCTCCCTCTCAAAACCGGGTCCTTTAACCCTTACTACCACTTTTTTTATAACTGAGGGGCTCATCTGGCTTGCTATGAATCGCTTGAATATCAGATCATAAAGCCTAACGTGGTTTTTTGATAATGGTCTTACAAGAGTAAGTATACCTTGCTTAGTAAGAGCTATTAAGGTCTCAGCATCAATAGGTCTTACGGGTCTTATACACTCATGTGCCCCCTCGCTATCCCATGTTCTTCCAACGAAATACTCTTTTCCTAGCTTTTCTTCAATATATTTCCTTGCGATAGAAATTCCTACAGCCGATACTCTGGTACTATCTGTCCTGTGGTACGTTATTAGACCTGTTTCAAAGAGATCCTGTGCCAGTCTCATTACCTGATCGACGCCTACCCTTAATCTAGGAGAAGCCTCTCTAAGCATAGTGTCTGTAGTAAAGGGAGGAGGAGGCTTAATCTCTTCCAGCTCTTCCCTAATAATCTCTAATTGAACCCCCTTATCAACTATTTCTTTAGCTAGTTCACTAGGCTTAAGGGAGTCCAACCTAGCATCCTCTACTCTGAATGCAAAGCCATTTTCAAGTACTATCCTAAATACAGGTCTTACGCTTCTTTTAGCCTCATTAAACCTATCTATAACCCAGCCCAAGACTGGTGTTTGTACCCTACCTGCTGAAAGCCAATGTCTCTCAAACACCTTCCATAACTTTTGACTTAAAACAAAGCCTATCCATCTATCCTCGACCCGTCTCACTATCTGAGCCTCAACAAGATTCATGTTCACATCTCTAGGATTCCTTACCGCTTTCTCAACAGCCCTTTTAGTGACTTCATGAAACTCTATCCTCTTTATTTTAGGAACATAAGGCTTAAGAACAAGCTCTAGGTCCCAAGCTATCTTTTCTCCCTCAGTGTCTGGGTCGGTTCCAAGAAGTATTAGATCAACCTCAGAGGCCACCTCTCTTATAGCTTTTATTAGATCTAGTTTATCTGTTATCCTTTTAGATCCGCATTTAGGACATATACCTCCCTCTTCCGTTACGGTAAATTGCTCTCCACAATTTAAACATCTTTTTATAGTTGTATATATTGGATAAAATGATTCATCTTTAACAAGAACACCATGATACCCATTATCTGTAACCAAGTCTAATATGTGGCCTTTACTTGCCGTTATAAGCAGTAAGTAACCACCTGTAGTAGTTTCATAGACATTTAAATTGTAGTAAGTTTTCCTTGAAGGTTTACCAAAGAACGAAGCTATGGTTTTCGCCTTTGTGGGAGATTCTACCAGAACTAACACTGTTTTGACTAAATCTTTAACTTCCTCTTGTTTAATCTTACCACTCAGGAGTTTTCTAATGAATTCCCTTTCAGCGTTTATCTCCTCTAATAACTTATCTATGTTAAGTTCCTCGTATTTAACCCACTCAATATCCTCACTATATAGGGAGGTTTGACGAGTGAGTTTCTCAAAAAGCTTAACATCCTTTACAAGAACTACTGAAAGTCCCTTTGATAACCCTCCGGCATACATTCTGGAAGTCCTGCCTGAGGCTTGAAGATATGTCATTACATCAGGTACTAAGAAGTACTTTTTTCCATCTATCTCCCTCATAACAGCCATAGTTTTTTCCTCTATGGCTTTGATCACATCCTCCCTTGACATTACGTCTCTTAAGAGGTTACTAAGCTCTAATATCATAGCCTGAACCCTTCCAAGAAATCCTTCTAGACTTTTCCCCTCTCTTAAAGCTTCTATAAGTAACTGCAGTCTTGCTTGATCAAGTAAACCTAACCTTCTCTTTACTCTTGCTACTAGTGTATCTATTTTACCTTTTTCTTCTTGAGTAAGTGCGTCTCTTATGCTAAATGCTAACTGAAGAAGACGAGTAGGGCTAATTTCCTTAAGCTCGGCTGTAAACTTAAAATGTGGGACATCAATGAAGATAGCGTACCTAACTATGTGAGGGAGATCCAGACCTCTGACTAAAAGACCATAATACATAGCTACTCCTATAAGAACATCTACCTTCTCCTCCTGGAAAAGCTTGATGCCTTTTTTCTCCTTACCATATACATATGCAGCCTTTATGTCCTCCCTTTCAAGCACTTCTACAAGGTGATTTAAATAATCCTCGCCCACACCTAGGGGAACAAATATAAGTCCTCCTTTACCA
>Ga0190367_1000064_pt1 | contig 83462 bp, 80 predicted proteins | sample 4872181011_MG_FD_171838 | JGI IMG/M metagenome (GOLD analysis project Ga0190367, IMG submission 171838) | Hydrothermal vent microbial mat bacterial communities from Southern Trench, Guaymas Basin, Mexico - 4872-18-10-11_MG | ecosystem: Environmental > Aquatic > Marine > Hydrothermal vents >...
CATGGGATTAGGTATTATTCCTACAGGTTTAGACACGATATAACACCTTACATATTCTAAGCATGTCAATTAACATACAAAGGCTCTTCTAGTATTTATAATTATTTAGACAATAGTGTTTAAATATGGATCTCTAGTTTAAATGTTAATGTAGGTTAACCCTATGATTGTAAAGGGCTAAGAGATTAAAGGTGATTTTCACGGAGGAGTACTACATACTCTTTGACATAGTTATACTACTGCTTCTAGCTAAAATTCTTGAAGAATTAGTTGCTAGATTCAGACAGCCTCCCATACTTGGAGACTTACTAGCTGGGGTTATTTTAGGACCTACAGTTTTAGGCATTATTAAAGTAGGAGATAATGTTAAGTCTATAGCGTGGGTTGGTATTGTAGCCTTAATATTCTTTGCAGGTTTAGAAACAGAAATTAAAGAGTTCAAACGGCATAGTAAGACAGGTCTTCTCGTGGGCTTAGGAGGAATTATCACATGCTTTACACTAGGTTTAGTATATGGATTATCATTAGGTTATGATTTAAGCTCATCACTATTCCTGGCCACAATGTTAACTCCTACATCGGTTAGTGTTACTGTTGAAACATTAATTCAATTGAAAACTCTACATACTCGTGTAGGACAAGTTATTGTCAGTGCGGCAGTTGCAGATGACATATATGCGTTGTTTCTCTTTACGCTAACGTATACCGTGGTGTCTAGAGGTTACTTCTCAGTTAGCGAACTTGCACATGTATCCTTGGGATTAGTAATATTAGCCTTAATCTCTTATCTTATGTTTCGCTATTCAAACTTAATAGCCTCATTGATGAGCAGATTGAAAACCGTTGAATCCCTCTTTACCTTCACATTCATTATGGGTTTATCTGTAGCTACACTTTCATCCTTCTTTAGACTAAGCCCTATAGTTGGAGCATTTCTAACCGGCTTAGCTTTATCATCTATGCCTGGTTCACAAACTGTGAAAGATAGACTGTCAATAATAATGGCTATCCTTACACCACTGTTCTTCTGCTATGCAGGCGTGTTACTGAATCCTTGGGAGGTTTTACCTAAAATCAACTTATCAACTACAGCCTCATTAATAATGGGGATTCTCTTATTAGGTATACTTGGAAAAATTGTAGGTTGCGGACTTACAGCAAAGCTCTTGAACCTTACATGGACAGAATCTTTAAGTGTAGGTATTGGCATGATCCCTAGAGCTGGCGTAGAATTAGTAATAGCAGTAACAGGTCTAACCTTAGGGGTTATAACTCAGGAGGTCTACTTCAGTATACTCATACTCATATATGTATCCTCACTCATTACTCCATCACTATTGAAGTTAACCATGTATTTAAAGAGGAAATGAGAAATTGAAATGCCTACAATACCCTTAAAATAGATAATGGAAAGTATTAAAACGTAGCCATGTAACTACACCCTATTAATTATGTAGACTTATATTTTAGTTACTGTTAATTGTATCTCATGCTTTAACTATATCCCATTAAAGTAACACTTAATAACATGTTATTTAATAGATATCATGGTGAAATCGTTGGCTTTTGGTCCACTATCTCTACTACCACCACTACTAGCTATAATATTGTGTATAGTGACGAAGCAGGTGCTACCATCGTTATTCCTAGGTGTATGGATAGGCGCATTACTAGTCGCCGGATGGAACCCTCTAGCAGCTACAACGACAACATTCCAATGGATTATCGAGAACATTACTGACTCATGGAATGCTACGATACTATTATTCGACTTTATCATTGGAGCTATGGTGGCATTAATATATGCCTCGGGCTCAATGCACTCATTAGCCACGTCACTAAGCAGAAAGGTAAGATCTGCTAGAGGGGCAAGCTTCGCTGCCTCAATACTAGGTATACTAGTATTCTTTGATGACTATGCCAACACTATTATTGTAGGTAATGCCATAAGGCCTTTAACTGATAGACTAAGAGTAAGTAGAGAGCTACTAAGCTACATTGTTGACTCAACAGCTGCACCAGTTGCAGGGCTAATGTTTGTGTCAACATGGATAGGTTACGAGGTAGGATTAATAAAGGAGGCCTTTGAAAAATTAACACCAAAGCCTGGTGTTGAAGCCTATTTCGCATGGCTCATGAGTGTACCATACAGGTACTATTCAATATTAGCCATAATACTAGTATTAACCGTCGTTTTAACAAGGAGACATTATGGAGGAATGTTAAAAGCTGAGCATAGAGTAGTAAATACAGGCAAGGTCATTAGGGATGGAGCAACTCCATTAATGCCCACTGAGACAGTTTTAGGTGAGGCTAAGGGTAGAGCCCCACCATCGTTATTCGCATACTCTGTTCTAGGATTAGTTGTAGTAACGATCCTCGGCATGTGGGTTACTGGTGCAGAAGACCCATCAAAATGGTGGGAGACGCCATTCGTTGATGCATTAATGAATGCTGATGCTGCAACAGCATTACTATGGGGTAGCTTCGTAGGATACTTAATAGCATCATTAATGATATTTGTAGGTGGGTACATGAAGTTTGCTGAGTGGATAGATTATACGATTAAGGGAATGTACCTAATGGTACTACCAAATGCTATACTAACACTAGCATGGAGCATTAAAACAGCATGTGATAGTGTTGGAACAGCAAGCTACGTTGTAGGCTTAGCTCAGGCAGCCGGTGTACCAGCAGTATTGGTACCATTCATAATATTCCTAGTAGCATGCTTCATCTCATTCACTACAGGAACAAGCTGGGGTACCTTCGGTGTAACCATGCCAATAGCGATACCAATGGCTTGGAGTCTAGCCCACGCTCAAGGAGTAGACCCCTATATAATAACGTATGCCAGTATAGCATCAGTATTTGCCGGCGGTATTTTTGGAGATCACTGTTCACCCATAAGTGATACTACAATAATGTCATCAATGTTCAGTGCTGCAGACCACGTAGACCATGTGACAACACAGATACCATATGCAGTAACAGCTGCAGGTGTATCAGCAGTACTCTTTATGCTGTTTGCTGCAGGATTAATGCATCCAATAATACTCTTGCCGATAGGTGCAGTGCTTTTGATAATAGCCCATAGAATAATAAACACATACTATGCCAAACAAGTGAAATTACCGCCAGTAGTACCAAATTACGTAGCCTCTGAGGAGGCTGAATCCTCATAAAATAAAATTATAAAAAACTAAACTTTTTTACCACTTTAAGTCGTGACAAATATATTATTGACACTTCTTCATCAGCTGAATGGCTCATCTTCACCATTCCGAGCGAAGAGCGTAATCATCATCCATGATTTTTAGGATAAAGCTAGGGTTATTTAATTTTACCATTGTAATCAATATTTTAATCAATTACGTTTTCAATTCAAACTCTTATATGTATCTTTACAGTTAAAGTTATATAGTATGATAGTGAGTCTTAGGTATTGGTGATTCTGATGTCGGAATGCTAAATATCAGTATTCTAGATTTAATAGGACATACCCCTATCGTAAAATTAAATAAAATTGTCCCTCATTCTTCGGCATCAATATACGTTAAACTTGAGTACATGAATCCTGGAGGGAGTGTAAAAGATAGACCAGCTTTATGGATGATTAGGAAGGCTGAGGAAGAGGGAATACTAAAGCCCGGCATGGAGATTATTGAAGTTACATCTGGAAATACAGGAATAAGTTTAGCTATGATTGGGGCCCTCAAGGGATACAAAGTAACCTGTATTATAGGCTATGATGTTGCACCAGAAAAGATTAAACTACTTGAAATAATGGGCGTTAATGTAGTAAAGTTACCTCAGGAATGGATAAGGAAAGACCCTAATATAGCATTTGAGATAGCTAAGAGGATGGCTAAAGAGAGAGAAGCATATTATGTAAATCAACATGAAAACCCATTCAATGTCGACGCACATTACCAAACAACTGCTAGGGAAATATGGGAACAAATGAGAGGACAAATTGATGCATTTGTAGCAGGAGTTGGTACTGGTGGTACATTATTTGGAGTAGCAAAATACCTAAAGAAGATGAAGCCTGATATCAAGATAATTGCCGTAGAGCCTAAGGGCTCAAAACTATATAAAATATTTAAGAATGGAATGTTCGACTATCCTAATGAGTATAAGCAATCGATTATAGAAGGTATTGGTGTAAGGAAGATCTCTAAAATAATGGATACAAAATTAATAGATAACATAATAGTGGTAGATGATAAAGATGCCATAGAAACCCTGATTAAATTGATAAGATATGAAGGAATCCTATCTGGAATATCAGGTGGAGCGAACGTCTATGCTGCATTAAAGGTTGCACAAGAGCTAGGACAGGGTAAAAATATGGTAACAGTAATACCTGATAATACATTCAAATATGTAAATGTAGTATACGAATATCTAAAGGAAATAATTTAGATAAAAACTAGCATTCTCTGCCTACCCTTTTATACGTTCTGCTCTTCCATTATTTTTATTATTCACGGTAATGTAGTGCTATTTCAATAGTTTTTAATATTATATATGCGTATGATAAAATCATTACTATTATCAGGACTTCAAGGGTATAATTAATTATGCTGCCAATGAATATTATGAATAACCTTACATCCCTAGAAGCTATCCCAGAAACTTTACCTATTAGTGCTGGATGAACTTTCAATGATGCTTCTCCTCTAGCATGAACGTAGCTTACCATTAAGCAACCCGATAAAGCTAACATACCAATAGTGACTATGATAAACTCAGGCACATCATAGATTGTTAGTGAGTATACGGTTAATCCTAGTATTATGGCTATATCGACTATTCTATCGAGTATAGCGTCAAGAAATCCTCCGAATCTACTTTCCATCTTACGTATTCTGGCCAGTTCTCCATCAACGCCGTCTATGATCGAGGATACCTGTACCATGATACCAGCTAATATAGGGTTGTTAATGAAGTACAGTGCTGATGCCATCAATCCAAGTATAAAGCTTATGAAGGAAACAGTGTTTGGTGTAAGAGGAATATTATACTTAACTATAGTTAGTGTTATCTTTGAAGAGATACGCCTATTAATATACCTTGATATTATACCATCTGTCCTTTTGTATATTTTTACTCCGGTATCCATGCTATTTCACCTATCTCACTACTAACCACATCAGCCACAATACTACGTCTACCATAGTGAGCGTCCACTAAATCTTCTACTGTATCTATCTCCGTCCATGGATAACCTGTTACGTCTACTATTTTAACTCTATATCCTAGGTCTATAGCTTTAGTTATGATATCTGAGAATTTTATTGTATATTTTGTTTTCTCAAGTAAATCAGTTATCTCCTCTACGCTTTTCCTAACAAGAAATACTCCTGTGTCTATGTGAGTGAAGTATTCTAGCCCTTTACCTATAGCTTTAACACTACCTTCTTCATCGGCTAGTATTTTCGTGGCCTCATCTACATCAATGTATCCTGGTCTTCTATCTCCGGCAATAAGGATATGCCATTTCCTCGTAGTTCTTGATGTTTCTATTAGTTTCCTTGGTATGCTTCTAGTATATAGATGGTCACTCATTGATAAGAGAAAAGCTTCAGACTCAATTCTCTTGATAGCTAGTGTAAAGCTATATCCATTCTCTCTTTCAACATGGGGATTTAAAATAAACTCAAAGGATGCGTCAATCTCTTTAAGAAGTCGCTTGAGGGGCGTAAAAGTACTTCTAGATGCTACTATTGTGAATTTTCTAATACCTACACTCTTTAATGTCAATACAGGGTATAATATTAACGGTATACCCTTGATACGTACCAGTGGTTTAGGTCTGCTTATACCGTTAGCTAGGAGTCTAGTTCCTAAACCTCCAGCTAGTATTATAGCTTCCTTTACTCTAACCATACGTAAATCACCCTTATAGTCTTATAGTATAGAGTATAGTATGATTAGGTTTAGATTCAAGGTAGGCTGTAGTCTATGGGATCAAGAGAGCTCAGAGGCCGGGGTTAAGTAGATGATTAAGAGTAAAGCGCTGGTATATTTAAAGTGAGAACAGATATTTAAAGTTAAATGACGTATCAGATTTAACTGATTGTATTGTTTATATAAGCTACTTAAGCAGTAGATGGGGTTTAGTTAGGATTATTCGCGCTATTTCTGCAAAGCCTTTTCCACTAGGTTGTGCAGATACGTACTTGGCTATCTTCTTTAGCTCATCATCGGCGTTTCCTACAGCTACCGGTATGCCGACGGTCTGTAACAACTCTATATCGGTCATACTATCTCCTATTCCAACAACATTCTCTAGTCTTACCCCTATTAGCTCACAAGCCCTCCTTAGCCCTATGGATTTGCCGCCATCCCTTGGTGTTACATGTAGTGCGAAGCCACTATACATTATCTTAACTTGATTACTATAACCCTTATTTTCAATATATCTTGTTATTCTTTCGAGTACTTCATATGCTCTCTTTCTATATTCCCGCTTTATATAAAAGGCATAATCATATAGACGATAAGCATTCTGCCATGAGGGAATAACATATTCCTTGAATGTTTTAGCTATATCGTCTGCTATTTCTTTAGTAGTCTCTCTAACAATAGGTATGACTTTATTCTTATAGTATATGAGGCAACCATTCTCAGCTATAACAGGGCCTGTAGCTCCACAGTATCTTGCAAGTCCCGCTGCCACAGGTAAAGCATTACCCGATATGAACATGACCTTTATACCATTTGCTTCAAGCTCTCTAATGGCATTTATAGCATCAATTTCTAATCTATAATCCTCTCTACTTAGTGATAATGTGCCATCAACATCTGTAGCTACCGCTTCAATCCATGGCTTCACAACCTTACCCCTCTAAACATTATTTTAAGTTCATCCACTCAACAGATACTCTAGCATTTATATAAAGATGTATCCACCATCCCAAATAGGATCATGTAATGTAGTATTGACTAATGCACTTTAGATTATTTAAGGTAAAAGATATTACTTGATGTTTCAATTAACACTATGTTGGTTAATATACTAAGAGGAGAAAATTATGAGTTTCTTCAGGAAATATCTTGAATACCCAGTAATATACAAAGTGCTAATAGGCTTCATACTGGGTATTATAGCAGGTGCTGTTATCGGACACCCAATTGCCTCTCTAAAACCTTTAGGAGACTTGATGATCAGATTGCTGAAAATGATAGTTGTACCGATAGTGTTCTTCTCATTAATTATTGGTGCAGCTAGTATTAAGCCCTCAAAGCTAGGGAAGGTTGGAGTAAAGATTATAGTATACTATCTCATCACATCGGCTGTAGCAGTCTTTATAGGCTTAGCCATGGCTAACATATTTCAGCCTGGTGTAGGACTAAAATTAGCTGGTGAGGCTAAGCAAATAGCTGTAAAGAAGGCACCATCAATAGTTGATGTATTATTGAATATTGTACCTACAAATCCGTTCGCTGCACTAGTCCAAGGCAAGGTTTTACAAATAATCTTCTTTGCCGTAGTCCTTGGAATTGCATTAGCGTATTTAATGGAAAGTCGTAACGAGAGAATTAGGGAGGCAGGAACCATAGTCTATAAAGTATTTGACGGATTAATAGAGGCAATATACAAGATTGTCAGAGGCATACTACAGTACATGCCCATAGGTGTCTTCGCGCTAATAGGGTATGTTGTAGCAAAGCATGGACCAGCAGTTCTAGGACCACTTATAATAGTTATAGCAGCACTATATGTTGGCTTATTTGTACATATAGGCATAGTCTATGGAGGCATTTTAGCCGCATTTAAACTTAGCTTACTAAAGTTCCTTAAAGGAGCCAAGGAGCCTATGCTAACAGCCTTCGTTACAAGGAGTAGCTCTGCAACACTACCAATAACAATGACTGCTGCTGAAGAAAACTTTAAGATAAGTAGATCAGTTTACGCCTTTACATTACCATTAGGTGCAACAATCAATATGGATGGTACAGCAATGTACCAAGCAATATGTACGGTCTTCATTGCTAATGCCCTAGGCATACCTTTAACTATAGATAAACAGTTAATAATAGTATTAACAGCAGTACTAGCATCTATAGGTACAGCTGGTGTTCCAGGGGCAGGTGCAATAATGTTAGCTATGGTATTGGAAGCTGTAGGTCTGCCACTGACTGATCCTGCTGTTGCACTAGCATACTCAATGATACTAGGTATAGACGTAATTCTTGATATGGGTAGAACAATGGTTAATGTCACAGGCGACTTGGCCGGAACAATAGTTGTAGCGAAAACAGAAGGAGAAATAGACTTAAAAGGTGGGATATGGTCAGGAAAATAAAATTCAATACACTCTTTCATTTTTCTTCATCAAACTACCTCATTGCATTTCTAAAATAGGAAAATACTAAAGTAAGATTAAAGCATCTATTTAAACTGGAGGATAGATTTAATTGAGGATTAAATGTCCGTATTGTGATTTTGAAGGTGAAGCAAAAGAGTTCTGGATAATGTATGAAAGTGTCTTATATCTTGAAGATTCAAAGGTTGAGAAAGAGTGGAGAGAAAGACCACCATATATTATATGTCCTTCTTGTAAGAATGGCTTCTTCCTTGAATCGCCCTATACAAAATTTTATAGAAACGAATGAACATAATGTTGCCTACTCTAATTAAAATTGTAATGAACACCCATTATAATAAGGTTTATATACAATCTTAAAATGATTAATTTAGGGAGACTTGTGGTTAAGGTGAAAACAAAACTCGTATCATGGGACGAGATTGTATCATGGTCCTATGGCTTGGCAAAGAAGATTAAGGATTCTGGCTATAAACCCAACGTAGTTATAGCTGTTGCACGCGGTGGCTACGTACCAGCCAGGCTAATATGTGATTTCCTTGAAATAGAAAATTTAGTTTCTATTCAAAGCCAGCACTGGACCGAAGCAGCTAAAATGGCTGAAAAAGCAATAATAAAATTCCAATATAAAATAGACCTTAGTGGAATGAAAGCCCTACTAGTAGACGATATTGTCGATACTGGAGAATCACTTATACTAGCTAAGAACTTCATACTCAAGGAGTGGAAGCCTAAGGAGCTAAAAGTTGCCGCCCTCCAGTGGATCTCTCCAGTCGCTAAATTTAAGCCAGACTACTATTACATAGAGGTGAAAGAGTGGACATGGTTCCAGTATCCATGGACCAGACTTGAAGACGCAATACAATTCATAAGAAGAATGTTATTAGAAGAGGGTAAGACAAAGAAAGAATGGAGCTATAAAGAGATAATAGATAAATTCTTAGAATGGTATGGTATTGATGTAGGAGAACTATACTTCAGGAGTGCAATAGAATACTTAATTGAGCAAGGCTTACTTAAAAAAGTGAGCGAAGATAAATATATGTTAACAAAATAAGGTGAAACAGTTTACGAAGCACTCCTTTTAGGCGTATACATTGGCCCTTTTACTCCTAGTATGCTTAGTTATTAGTATACACTCTTTATTCCTTAACTTTTCATCAACACTTAACTTAACATGCTTGCCGTGAATTTTACGTTTGACCTTTGAAGTAGACATAACTACAAAAGATACTCTAATTACGTAAGGTACTTTTCTGATGATACGCTTAGCTAAATTCCACGCTAATGCGTGAATTTGAAACAATGATTTAACAGACTCATTTCTGAATAGTACTTCTACTTCTGCTAGTGTACCTATGGTTTTAACCTTAATCTTTAACATTTCTAATCCTGAAACTTTAGATGCCAAGTATCTTATTCTCCGTTTAAGCAATTTTATCATTCTTTCTCTATCCTTACCCCTTAGTCGAAGTATTATTTTTTCACCCTTAGCTATGTAACTTAACGCCATATATGCCCCCAAAATCATTGTAGTGTAAGACTCAATTAATGGTGAAGATGCAATGTTGGATAGAATTATTGCAACACTTTCTCCCAAACTAAGTATTGAAGTGTACTTAAGATTTAATGAAATAAACTGGTCAACTACGAGAGGTATAGTGAACTTTTCAGTTAGCTCGCTAGCATAAATGTGGATCATGAGAAGACTAAAAAGTAGGTATAATATCAGATGTATTGGCGTAAGAGTTAGAGACAATCCTCTAGTGATATTGACATATATTAGCTCCATGATAAAACCCACCATTATGACTATTATTGACAGAGTAAGCCAAGGTTCTAAGGCTAAAATCTTACGCTTATACGCATAAGACTGCTTAAGAGATATAGTTTTAAGGATGCTAAGCTTAATCATGTAAGCTATAATAGTAGTAAGCCAAAGCACGGATATCAACATTACTGGAATAGAGTTATAATACAATATGTACATTAGTATACCCATAATAGAGTATAGAAAGCAAAGTAGTATAGTCAGGAGCACTCTTTCTAACCGAATATTTACTCTCACTTCTTTTTCTACAAACTTTACTATACTCCTGTATCTCCTTGCCCTCAACTTAGCTCACCTCAAGTAAGATGATTAGATGTATTCAATACGATTGGCATAATATAGTCTACTTTACATCATTACAGTATTGATCAGATTCAGATAGGGTAGATTTAGTAGAGGTGAACTATATCATTATAATCATTAAGTATCATAGGAACGAGTTACGCTTATTAGAACTGACTGCTTAACCTATTAAGATAGTAAATGTAAGAGTTTATAAATTTTATTGCACTTCTCATAAGATATTGAGGTATCTCTTTAATCCATATTTATTTAGCTCTTGAAATATAAGTGACTTAACGGATAGTTCCCACCATAAAGGCTATCAATCCTAAAAGCATTAACAGTATTGCTCTCTTCTTTTCTCTTAGGGCAATACTCCTCTTAGGATTCCTTACTATTATTATTGATGAAAGTACAAAGCCTATGTCAACTATTAGTATTAAAACTATGTAAAATAAGTTAACAAAGTTCAATATAACCGGTATTGGTGTTAAGGCCACGGCAATTAAATAAAATAGGCTTGCCACTTTTGCAGCAGTTTTCTCCCCATACACTACAGCTATTGTCCTTACTCCTCTAGCTAGATCACCAGCAACATCAGCTATACCCTTTATAATTTCCCTACCAGTATTAGCGAAAAACACTATCATTATAAAGATTATAGTTATCGGATTAAACTCCCTTAACATGGCTTGAGCAAAAATAAATGGTATTGTTACACAAAAACTTACCATCATATTCCCTGGTAACCCTGTCTTTTTACCCCAGCCATTGTACAATATCGATATAAACCATCCTATTAAGGCTACGAGTAAACAGTATAGGTTAATTAGGCTTGCAAAGAATATTCCAATCAGACCTAATATTATTCCATAGGCTAAGGCTGTTGTAGCTGAAATATCGCCTCTAGGTATAGGTCTATTAGGTTCATTTATCAAATCTATATCTTTATCAAAGTAGTCATTAAAAACCATAGATGAGGCTGTTACAAAGAATCCCGTTAAAAAACCGAAAACGATAACAGGTACTGGTAGTATTGACAGAAAATCTCCACCAGTAACCATAGACAATGCCACTATAACTGCAAAGCCAGACATTACCGAATTTAATGGTCTTATTATCTCTACTAGAGCTTTGACAGCCACGACAGCCACCTCAACATTATTTGATTATTTGAGTATTAACCCTCTACCTAAGATGAAAACAATGTACACGAGTAAAAGGATTAAAAGTATTATTGGTGAAATACCTATAGTTATACCATTACCTTTATAGATGGGATAGTATATTAATGGATGTACTTTTCCCTTACTAAATTTCATAAAGAATTCTACAATATATGGTGTGACTATAAGTAATAAACCGATAATAATCAGCAATATACCAAAATAGGTGAATACACCGTGGTAATCTTTACTTAAAAGCATGGTATTCATCGCCTAAATATTTCTCTTTGACATCTATTTTCTCATAGCTAACTCTCTTACAATTTAAATATATATGTTTTTAATCTTTTAGTTTAAGTACATTATCATATAGTAGCCGAACTCTTAATAGTGTTCCTTAAGTGTCCCAAAGACGTATCATACCTTATTTTTAAGGATAGATTATCATCTTTTTGGATGGGATAGAATGTGATAGAATTGGTTAATGTAACAAAAGTATACAAAGTTGGATCATCAAAAGTTCTCGCATTAGATAATGTCTCCCTAAAGATACCTACCGGCTCATTCTATGCCATTATGGGACCTAGCGGTAGTGGTAAGACAACACTGATTAATATCATTGGTCTACTCGATAAACCATCAAAGGGCAAGGTGTTAATTGACGGAATTGATGTAGGAAATCTCCCTGAGAAAAAGATAAACCATATAAGAATGAAAAAGATAGGTTTCGTCTTCCAGCTGTTCCATTTAATACCATGGCTCACTGTACTTCAGAATGTTGAAGTACCAATGATGATTGCAAGTGTACCTAAAAATGTGAGGCGTAAAAGAGCTATCGAATTACTCAAAATGGTGGGCTTAGAAAATAGAATTCACCATAGACCAACTCAACTTAGTGGTGGTGAGCAACAAAGAGTAGCTATTGCTAGAGCTTTAGCTAATAATCCAGAGATAATATTAGCTGATGAGCCAACAGGCAATTTAGACTCTAAAACAGGCCATGAAATTATGGAAGCCCTAGCAAAACTGAATAGGTATGAACATAAGACAGTAATCGTAGTCACTCATGATCCTGAAGTAGCAAGTTATGCTAATACAATAGTCTATCTACGTGATGGGAAAGTTCAACGAATAGAGGTGAGATAGCATGAAAAGAGAAATGTTATTCTTACCTCTTTTACTGTTATTCCTCCTCTCAATACTAAGCCAAGCTTTGACCGTAAATGCTGAAGTATACAGGGCTAAGGTAACAGTAAATGATGTATCATGGGGCGGTAATGTTGATCCAAGTCCTGGGGATAGAAACTTAGAGCTTCGTGTAACCTTAATGTTAACCTCGTCACTACCCATATCACGTATTAGAGCTACACTTGAATTGCCAGAAGGCTTTACAGGACCTATGGATACTCCATACTCTAATGCAACATACCCGAGTACTGTGAATCCAAATACTGAATTTACATTAAAGTTCAAGGTGAATATTGGTGATGACGTATCAATAGGCCTGTACAATGCTACACTTAAACTTAACTACTACCTAGTTTACGGTAAGTGGCTTGAGGAAGGTGAGGAAATAGCACTTAATATACCAATAAAGGTTTTAGGGAGACCAGAGATAAAAGTAACCTTATCTCCTAAGAAGCTTACGCCAGCAACAATGAACAATGTGACATTAGTTATAAAGAATGAAGGAACAGGTGAAGCAAAAGATCTCTCAGTAGCTTTACTCCTACAAAATATGATAATAGTTAATAACGAGAGTACTTACCATTTTGAATTACTAAAGCCAAGTGAAGAAAAGGAAATACACTTACAAATGTATGTTAACCATAATGTTCAAGAGAAAATCATAAGCATACCAATAATCGTTACATATATTTCCCCCTATGGGGTAGTAAGAACAGAGCAATACACCATTGATACGATAGTTACAAGCCTTCCTAAACGAGATTTTGAATTAGGAGCCAATACAACAAATGTAAAAGAGCGCGAGGACAATCATATCAAGCTACAGTTAAAGTATATAGGAGTAACAAGGATATACAATGTAACCATATCGACAAGCGTAAATAATGGTATAATAATACGTGAGAAGACACCAACTTATATATTAAGCAAGCTTAACCCCGACGAGGTAGTGGATATACCTTTAACAGTTTACGTCTTTCAGAACACAAAGACACTAACAATAAACGTCTACATCAAATATCACGATGAGATAGGAATAGAATACACTGCAACAACAAATCTTGTTCTTAAAGTAGTACGAGAAGTAGAATCTGAAGGATCCATTATGGTATATGCTAATACTAGTGAGCTGATGGAGGGAGAGATTAATAATATACAGCTAATTATAATCAACACTTATAAATACACAATATATGACGTTATACTATCAACTTCCGTATCACAGTCCTTTACAATTTTAGGTAACCGCACATTTTACATTGAAAGCTTAAATCAGAATGAGAAAGCAGTGATAAATCTTAAGGTGAATGTACCTTATGGTGTATTAGGCTCAACAGGCTACTTAACCATAAATGTAATCTATAAGGATATAAGCGGCTCCCTCGAAAACAAAGCATTTTACATCGGATTTATTGTGAAAACAAGAAAAGTAGCTGGAGGCAAATTAGTAATACAAGCTATTACTACAAACGTGACGGCAGGAGTTATTAATAGTATTCATGTGATACTAAGGAATATTGGAAATGAGAAATTAAGGAATATTAAGGTTCAAGCACAATCTCCACAATACGTTATAATAGGTAATAGTGAACTTATTATTGACCAGCTAGAACCAGGCGAGAAGAGAGATCTAAGCTTTACAATATATGTACCAGTAAATGCAGCTGGCTCATCAGGGAAAATAACATTAAATATACAGTATGAGACATTATATTCTCAATTCTCTGATACTGCTACTATAGGATTCTATGTGAGTAGAATAGCTAAATATAGTAGAATCATTGTCGAAGCCTCACCGCTCTACTTGACCGCTAATACAATGAATACAGTTAATATCACTCTAGTTAATACTGGAAAAACAATGAGCAACGTTAAGATGATGCTATCTGGATCTCAAGGTTTACAAATCTTTGGTAGAAGAGTGTATTCATTCAGCACAATAAATAGTAACGAGGAAAAGCAAATAAAAGTTGAGCTCTATCCCATGGCTAACATCGTTAATACTGTGGCATACCTGACATTGCAAATAACATATGAGGATATAGTTGAAGGCAAAAGCTATACTGAAACACACTACTTAGGCTTCTATGTCCAAAACATCACCCTCCGCGAACCAAGAGTTGTTGTTGAAATCTTAAACTCAACATTATACTCAAAAAAGACAAACACCGTGTACTTACTAATACGGAATATAGGACTAGAAGAAGCATATGACATAAGAGTGGATATACAAACCCCCACGACAATCACTATAATAAAACCATCATCACATATAGAGATAGATAAAATAAGCGCTGGAAAATCTATTATAGAAAAGTTAATGCTTTATGTCGGGAATGTTCAGTCAAGAAGTGTAGGTAAAATAACAATCACCATTAGGTACAGTGATATTTCTGGTCAAGAAAGGAGCATGAGTATACAGAAAGGGCTTATTGTAGAACCTTACATTACTGTTTCACCAGTGAGCATATACGTTAACACTCCTGACCTCTATGGTGGATTGCTAAATAACATAACATTGTTCATAGAGAATAACGGTGATGAAGACTTACTGGACGTACAGGTAATCATAACAACACCGCAGCAAGTCTCACTTATGGGGATAGATAATAGATTCTATATAGCGGTACTTAAAGCTAAGGAGAAAATTCCAATAAAGCTGGCGCTTTATGCGGCACAACAAGCTATAGGACAGGCAAGCAAGTTAACTATAACCATAAGTTATGCTGATCGATACGGTGACGTTTACACTGAAAATAGGATTATAGGACTTAGTATTAGGGGTAAAATAGACTTAAAACTAACAGGTATTACCATAACACCAACACCTGTAGCCCCAGGCTCAACATTAACTATTAGCGGACTAATAATAAACACGGGAACAACCACTGCAAAATCAGTTACATTAAGTATTCTAAGAAAGACCCCCTTTGAACCCATAGCTATACTAGGCGGAACAGTAGTAGGCGATATACCTTCAGGTGTCCAGTTACCTTTCACGTTATCATGCAATATTGCCGAAGATGCTAAGGAGGGGAGATATACAATTCAAATAGTCATTGAATATATTGATGATAGAGGTATGCCAGTTAAAAAGACTGAACAGTTACCAGTAGTAATATCATCACATACTATGCCAAGTAAAACTAAATCTGTGCAGTCTAAACCTGCAATAGAGTTTATACCATATAGTAGTAACTTGTTCTATTTAGGCTTGGGAGTGCTGATAGGCTTAGTTGTGATGGTTCCTGTAGTTCTTAAAATTAAGAAGAGTACAAGTGAGGAGTAATGAGAATACTTGATATTATCCTTTTTTCATTTCAAGCATTAACTCATAGAAGGCTTAGAGCAATATTAACAGTAGCCGGTGTTGTAATAGGCATCATGACTTTAACTTATCTACTGTCAACTAGTGAGAGTTTCAGAGTTAATGTTGAAAGCACAATATCGAAAATAGGTGCTACTACAATAGTCGTTCTATCAGGTAGCTATAAACTCACAAGCAAAGACGTCATTATACTAAGAGGAATTAATGGCATAAAGGATGTAGTTCCATTCTTTATAAGTAGAGTGCAGATCAGCGTAGGAGGTATAACACGCAATGTAATGTTAGTGTGTATTGATCCTATGAAGCTTACTGAAATATTTCCATCACTAAAAGTGCTTGAAGGACAATTGCCTACAGCTAATGAATATTCATTAATAGCTGTAGGATATAATATTGCTTTTCCTTCGCCTTTAGAGGAAGGTGAAGGGTCAAGTGAGACTTACATGCCCCTATCCGTAGGTCAGCAGGTTATCGTGATGACTACCGCTAAGGTTGGCCGTCAAAAAGTACAGGTTTCAAGACCTTTCATAGTTAAATGTATTCTAGATAAGATCGGCGCAACTCTATTCATACCAGTAGACGACTCAATAATAGTTCCGTCAGCAATGCTCTCAATTATTGCTAGAAGGGTTCAAATTTACACAGGTTTATTTATAATAGTCGACGATATAGATCATGTTGATGCAGTCTCTGATGCTATAAAACAGAAGTTTGGAAGAGGTATAAGAATTATTGTTCCCACACAAATACTTGAACATGTGAGTAATGTTCTCAGCCAGGTTCAAATATTTCTAGGAGGATTAGCCACGATCTCATTGGTTGTCGCATCCGTTGGAATAGCTAATATAATGTACATTTCTGTTATGGAGCGAACTAGAATTATAGGTTTACTTAGAGCTTTGGGGCTAAGTCGAAGAGGAGTTATGTCTCTCTTTCTAACTGAATCAGCCTTAATAGGCGTAATAGGCGGAGTTATAGGCTTAGTTTCAGGGTATATGATTGCTTTCACTTTAGGTAACACACTATTACCTATTGGGATGGGTATGAGAGGTAAGAGACCACCATCTGCTTCTCCATACTACCCAATAGCCCCTACTGTAAATTATGAGATAGTATTGTTGGCTTTAGGATTGGCTTTACTAGTGAGTATACTAGCCGGCTTATATCCGGCATACAAAGCTTCTAAGCTTAAACCATCTGAAGCATTAAGATACGAGTAAGGATATTACCCAGTTAACATTTTATTTAATTCATTAACTAATGGTTCAAAATATTTGAACTCTTCATTGCTCAGGATTGTGTTAAGATCTAACTTTAGAGGCGTAATTGCTATATTCCCTTCCTCTAAAACTACGTAAACATCCGTGTTTGGTTCAGCACTTAAAGGCTCTCCATAAACCCAATAGTATGGTTTTCCTTGTGGATCAACTCTTTTAAGAACTCTCTCCTTAAATCTAAGCTTAGCCGCAGGAACCACTTTTACCCTAATATCATCTTTGACTTTAGATGGAAAGTTTACGTTCAATAATTCCACACCTTGAGGTATACCGTTTTCCAGAACATACTTCGTTATAAACTTCGAGATCTTAACCATAATGGACTTAAGTTTACTATTTTCTACTAATTCGTCAGGTTCACTAACGGCCACAGAGAACGCTATTGCAGGTATTCCCAGTAATACAGCTTGAATAGCAGCGCCTACGGTACCTGAGGATAGTATAACTTGTATACTTGTGTTATCACCTAGGTTTATACCAGATAATACTATGTCAGGCTTTCTTTCTAATAGTTCTGATAGTGCAATATGAATTATATCACTAGGAGTTCCGCTTACAAGATAAGCTTCAAAACCGAAAACTTTCATCTTCATTATTCTCAAAGGCTTATGCAATGTTAGCCCAAGTCCAGTAGCGCTCTTCGGTGTTTCAGGAACAACAATAACAACTTTACCTAAATCGCGTACAGCCTCGTAAAGTATCCTTAATCCAGGGCTATAAACTCCATCATCATTTGTCACTAATATTAGCGGCTTCATGTATAGACACCATTCCCATTTGAGTATTTTTGAAGTTGATATAGTGTACTCTACTATAAACTTTTCTTGTATTATTTCACGTTACATTCTAGAGATAAATTAATTTACCAGTATTACTTTTACCAGACATCGAAAAGGAATTTGGAGGTTTATTGCGATGTCAGTAGAGAGCAAGTTTATAAAAATAGACCATGAGAAATGTATTGGCTGTGGTGTATGTACAACAGTGTGTCCTACACAAGCACTATCACTAAATCCTGACGGCAAATCTGTTGTTGACCCAGAGAAATGTACTGGTTGCTTTAGCTGTGTAGGAGTTTGTCCAGTAGGTGCAATTGAAAAGAAGGAGTAACAGGTAGTTAGTATAAGAATGAAAATAACATTTCTTTTATTCCTTAAACTATTTTTCCTCACTGCCGATGAAGTCTATTAGAGTTCTAGGCTTTTTAGGTTTAGTTGGGGGTTTCTCTTTCTTTACAACAGGCTTTACTATAGGTTTGAAAGTCACTTTCTCAGTTTCTAGCTTTATAGGCTTAGTTGAATATTCATAGACAAGCTTTCTAGCAAATTCCATAACACTTTTTATTTTATCAACATATTCTTTATCTATACCCTCATAGTAGACCTTTGTTGTTGTAGTTTCTGGATTAAGCTCTAACCTTATAGTCTTAACTTTGCCTCCAAGAGTATCTTCATAAAATGTTCTATCGTGAGTAACTATTATCACCTGTTTAGGTCCGCCAGGGCTGAAAAGTATTTTCCTTAATAGTTCGACTCTTTCAGGTGAAAAGCCATAAGTTGGTTCATCAAGTATGAGTAAGCCCTCTCTCAATTGTGGTATCATGCTACGTGCTACACGATTAAGTGCCAAACGATATGCAAGCGCTATACTTGTTAACTGTCCACCGCTGGGACTCTCAACAGTGGTATAGACTCCATCAATTCTAACCTTAAATACAGGTGTGAAGTCACTTTTGATTTCAACTTCAATGTTTTCATAGCCTGTCATTAGGGCTTTAAAAATTCTTGTGAACTCCTCTCTAAACGCATTATAAGCACTATCCTTGACGTATCTCTCAACCTCACTTATAACGTTTAGTATGTACCTTCTAGTGAAGTCGAGCAATAACATGTATTTTCTCTTTAACTCTCTTACTTCATTTAATTGCTTTTTCTTTTCATCAATTTGAGATAGAAACTCCTCTATTAACTTATGCTCTTTCTCTAATTCTGCAATGCGTTGCAATAGTTTCTCATAGCCTATTCTTGTTTCATTTAGTTGTCTCTTCACCTTGAAGATGTTAGATTCTACTTCGCTAGCCTTCATTACTATAGCTTTCCTTTCTTCAATCTCTTTTTTAAGCTTATCATATTCGTTTTGGAATTCTTCAAGTCTTTTAATGTCTTGTTCAACTTCAACTATTTTTAATAGTTTTCTATTGAGCTCACTAATTCTAGTATTGAGTTGACTTACTATTACATCCATGCTTCTAATTTTACTTTTGAAGTCCCTTTCTTGAGTCATAATTCTATTTATTTCTTCACTGACTTCTCTTAGTTTTCTAGATAATGTATCAATAACCCCTTTAAGCCTTGAAATTTCATTATTTAATTTCTTCTTAAGCTCTTGAGCGTGAGAGCTGGTTACTGGCTGTAAACATACAGGACATAATTTCTTTCTTTCTAAACCTTCTACCTCTTTTAATCTACTAAGCTTACTACCAAGTTGACCTTTGGCCTTCTCTAACTCTCCCAGTATTTTATCTCTAAGTTTTACTTTTTCTTCTCTTTGTAATGATAGTTTATCTAGTTCTTTTGTGATATTCTCCTTCTCCTTCAGAGATTCCTCCAGTTTCCTTTTTAATTCTTCAATTTCTTTCTCTATCTCCTTCTTTCTTTCTTTAACCTTGGCCACATCGATATCTTTAAGTCTACTTCTGATTACGAGTAACTTGCTTTTTATTTCATTAGCTCTTTTAGCTTTAACGTCTAATTCGGCAATTGTCTTTTTGAGTTCATCTCTTTCCTTCATGAGTTTTTCTAATAGTTCTTCTAGACTTGCTATTTTACTCTCAAAATTCTCCTTTTCTTTGACTGCTTTCTTTAGTTCGACTTTAATGTCTTTGATTCTTCTTTTATATTCATGTTCAATAGCTATGTCTCTTAATAATTCCTTTTCTCTTTCAGCTTTTCTATCTATTTCCTCTTTTATTCTTCTTCTCAGCTTGTCTATTCTGTTCTTTGCTAGAGAGTATTTCATTAGGTTCAGTACACGGTTTATGATTTCAGTTCTCTCTTCAGGGCTGGCGGCTATAATGCTATGGGTTGCAAACTGTGGTATGTATATGGCTGATGCAAAGACTCTACTTCTAGCTCTAGTCTTTTCTTCAGGTATTCTAAGGAGATCTAGTATGTATCCTCTCATTTCGGTTGCTGTAAGCTTCTTTATACTATATCTTTTGTTTTCATCTATAACTAGAACCCATCCACCCTTATCAGTCGCTCTATCGCCTACTGCTTGAATCTCTCTATGAATTATTATGTCCTTGCCACCGCTTCTAATCCATAACTGTATGAACCCTCTTGATGTTCCTCTACGTAAAAGGTCTCTTGCTGTTGGTGCTGCAAATCTAGCTAGGGGGTCATTTGAAGGGCCCGGTACATTACCAAATATGGCGAATCCTATTGAGCTAAGTATACTTGATTTCCCTGAACCTACATCACCGTAAATTACTGTTATACCTTCTTCAGGAAACGCTATAACATTATCTTTATAAGATCTTATATTATGAAGCCATACTCCCTTGATTATCACTTTATGATCACACCTCCTTAGCCATTTTTGCTAATTCCTCAAAACTCTTTGGCGCTACTTTCTCCTCTTTACTCTTGAATTCTACTTCAAACCATCCAGTGAAGTATACTGGTATCGGCTCTCTAACTTTTATGTCCGGTGTGTAAAGGTACCCCTCTCTATCATTTAGTATTGGTATCTCATTTGCTGGTACTCCTATAGATGAGAAGTAATCAATATCGGTCTTATACTTTGTTCTAAGGATTATTAGTGTGTTCATATTTGCTAATAGCTGTCTTTCAATCATCGTTGCAAGCTGTGTTATAGCAATTAACCCTATATTGAACTTTCTACCCTCTCTAGCTATTCTGGCAAAGGCATTTCTAGGGCTTTTAACTTTGTCTGGTGACAAGTATAGGGGGGCCTCTTCAGACACTATTACTATAGTTTTTCTCCTCTTAATCTCATCTGGCGGTAGCCCTAATCTTTCTAAAAGTATTCTTCTAACAAGATTGAGTACTAATGCGTCAGCTTGATAGGATACAGATGATGAGACATCTAGTATAACGATGCTACCTTTTTCAAGGTTCTCTATTATTTCTTGGATATCGATACCATTCTCTAACTGTATAATAGTTTCCTCGGGAGTCTCTATTCTGAACCATTTGTATTTAGATGGTTGTTGCTTTGATGTTAAAGCTTTACTTGTAACTATACTCTTCAATAGTTTCTTTAATGCCCCTTTATCCTTGAATATTCCGCTTATCTTGAATATGCTATTTGTATCATCGAGTACTGTTATTACATAAGGGCCTGATGATATCTTTCTTGCCGATAGGTTTAGTACTGAGATTATCCTGTTCCTCCATACTCTAAGTTTATTTATGTATATGCCTTGTGTAACGTACTCCTTGTAAACTCCCTTCTTTTCTTTTTCACCTACACCTTCATAGTTACATATGTTATCAACAACTACTATTAGTAATGGTAGGAGATGACCACTTATGCTGCCGTCTTTTCTTCTTTGAAATAGTTGTTTCCATTTTTCATCTAAATCACTAGCCATTACAATGTTTTCTAGCGTGTCAAGTATGATTTCAAGCCATGCAGCTTCTTCATCCTTAAGTTCAAGGGCCATAGCTATATCGTCTAAGCTTAAACTTCCTACATTGACTGGCGTGTATTTAACTATAAGGTTGCCATGTTGGAAACCTTTGCTAGTTTTAGGTGTTAGACTATAAACATGTACTTCGACACTGTTTACCTCAATAGATTTATTCTCTCTTAGAGCGTCGATTAGCTTATTTAAAAATAGATCTTGAGGGCCTTCAGAGTATTTACTATACTCCCCATGTCTATCGATTATTAGCCAGCTTATTGGTTTTTCAGCATTTAATGCCCAATTAACTATCAATCCCATAATACCTGTTGTTTTACCAGCTCCAGTCTGACCTGAGACAAGAATGTGTTTAGGTACTAATGTTTCGAGGTCAATAGTTACCTTGGCTTCTCTGAAGTATTTCTTCTCTCTATCACTTCTTGTTGATGCTGTACCACTGCGCAGAACACCTATAGGTATAAGACGTTTATTGGTGGTTCGTGGTATACCATAACTAAACATTAACATTATTTCTTGAGATTCTGGATCACCATTTTCAAGTAGGTATGTTTGTTCATTTACTCTTGGCGGCATTGATGGTCTAGTTACACTGATTTCTCCGTTTGGCTCTTTAATAATGATAAATAAAGGTGAGGCGATTGCTGCTCTTTCCTTAGCGGTCTCTATTATTGCACCACTAGGCTCAATTGTTTCAGGAAGTAAGCCTAGAGCTCGACTAGCGCCACTAGGTAGTTTAGTTACTATGTCGTCAACATGTAAAAGCATAAATCTGTCATTGCTGAGCTTAGCGTATAAAATGTCTCCAACATTAACTTCTGAATGCTCATAGAGTGATATTAGAACCTTCTCCATAGAGGACTCATAAATCCTACCTATAGGCTTGCCCATTACGTTATCACCCTGTATAACCATATCTCATTCTTGAAGCACCTAGTACTGCCTGGAGTATAATCCATTTAACTGGGTCATCTATTGCATGCCTCCTAAGCACTACAGCTAGTAAGTGATTTTCGACATCTCTTCTTACTTCACTTGTAACTCTGACACTTTCATCAAGCTCCATAAAGCCTGTTGGAGGTCTTCCACCTAGTGGGCTTTTGGCATAGAATATTTCGCTAACACCTTCATCTACACGTTTGTTAACTTCTCGTGCCATGTTCTCGTTAACTTGAATCTCATAATTTATAATAGGCTTATCCATGTACATGTCTAATACCATGACATATGTGCCATCCATTGTTAGAGGAAATCTTGCAACCCAAACACCATGTTCTGGGAATACACATGTATTAAACTTCTTAATTATTGAGACTATTACCTCATGGGGTATTCTAGGCCTATTTTCGAAACCTCCAACTTCAGCCATTATTAGCATTTTCCTTAAATTATTAAGCTCTTCCGTCTTAACTGTAGTGTAATACTCATAAAGTCTCTTACTAGGTTTTATGTGTTCTCTGAAAACACTCATACTTCTCGTAAGGGTTGTAAAGCTAGTTGTTTTAGCTAATCCTACAATACCTTTAAGACAAATTTTTTTCACATGAGAAAGGTCTTCATCTAGTATTGCAGCTAGAACATCTAGTCCATCACCTTTATAGCTTATCTCATATTTCTCTCTTTTAGGTCTAAGCCATCTTACTAATGTACCATCAATTACGGCTTTACTTATTTCGTTAGCGTATTGGATAAGCCTTATACCATAGGCTATCTCTATTAGTCCTTCAATATACTTCGTGAGCTTAATGTACAATGATGGACTCTTATATCTAACTCTTAACCCTATGTAGTCTAATGTTTGGGTAATCCTTTTTGAGGCTTCGATAGCTCCCTTATCGTCACCGAATAGTATTGACCTTTTCTCAGGAGTTCTTATTGTTACATCGAACTTGTATACTTGTCTACCTTCTTCTATTCTTCTTTTCCTACTAACCGAGAGTATTATCCTCTCAATGAAGGGGTAGCTCTTAAGCTGGGGAAGGAAAGCTATACTCTTTAATTTACCAGCTTCATCCCTGATGAGTGAACCTATTTGTATGTAGACTAAGGATGCTACGTCAAAATCCAATGGGTATATCCCTGCATCAACAAATGCCACTAATGAAGCTTTAGTATTCGTAAAGGGGTTAACTCTGTAATATCTCTTATAAGCTTCATCAATTAACTGAGTGAGGTAGTCTCTTGAAACGTCTAATACTGATTGAGCTATATTATCAAGTAGCTCATTTAATACAGAGAGAAGAGAGCTCACTTTAAGCCACCTTTAAATAGTATTTCACTTAGTATTTTCATCGCCTCTTCTACAACTTCTTCATCGAACTCGCTTTTCCTTACCTCTTCAGGATATTCTCTACCCAGAACATTAATTAGATCTAATAGTCTTCCCTCATCAACTCTTAGTCCAAGCTTTTTCACAATATTCTTTACGGCCTCTCTTTCCAATGCTTCAATATTTGAAAGGTCAACCTTAAATCCTTCTAGTAGGCTTATTGTGTCCTCTTCTTCAATAGTGCTATGGACTACATGTATCCATGCATTATACCTTTTAGCTAACTCACTTAAATGTCTCCTCACTCTCTCATACTGGTCAAAGTCTATTCTTCCAGTGTATACTATGAGACATTTATATTTACCATGCATATCTTTCAGTTTAGATAGTGCATCCTTAACAGCTGTTGAAGCATTATCAATAACAAGTGTATCCACACTGAGTCCAAAGTCGTCTAGAACCGCTTTAACTCTTGGTGGATTATAGGAGAGATCAACCATAAGTATTCTTCTATCACTCTTAAATGACCTTCTAAGCTTAAATGTCTCAATAATATCATTGGCGTCCCTACCTACAGGTGCACCAGGGTAAGCTAATGTAGCTTGAAATTCGTTCTCAACGGGGACGGGAAAATGTATATGACCTAGAGCTACATATTTAAAGTTTAACAACATATTATAAGCGTCTTTTGAAAGCTTTATAGCAACATACTTTTTACTTATATCTGAAAGGCTATAGCCCTGAATATCCAGACTTGTATGAGCGATTAGTACATTTTCCTCATTCTCCTTGAAATCTCTAAACACTACGCGACCTTTTTCAAGATAATCCAGTTCTTTACCGCCCTTAAATCCGGGAAGACCATAAAATCTTATACCATTAACTTCAACAGGTTTAAGTGTAAGGGTTAGTTCTTTTTCTTCAAAAGGTGGTATAATAACTAAACCTACTTCATTAAGTAAGGTTAATGTACCATAGCCTCTATGTGTTACGTCATGGGAGCCTGGCGTAACAATGACTTCAACACCATTACTTCTTAGCTCTTTAAGTATCCTTACGGTTTCAACAGTTAGTTCATAGCCTGGTCTAGAAGATTCAAAAAGATCACCTGCGATAACAAGCATTTTAACATTCTCGGTAAGGGCGATTTCAGCTATTCTTTTCAAAGCGTCGACACAGATTCTCTTAAGTACACTATGTGGAAAGGCGCCAACATGAATATCAGCTGTATGAATGAATGGCAGTACCATACACCTCAGTACATCCTCAACTAATCATATCTGGTATTACCCAAGATATAAAGATAACCACATAAAAACTTAACAACTCGTAACATTATCTTCTTTTACTCTAAGATGTAATCAGAGTAATATTGATATATATGTGATGATACTATATTTATTCTGAGAGATATTAATATATGTCTGACAGGTGAAGGTGAATGTCAGCTATAGTTAAAGTCGGTAAAAGGTACACAATAGTTATTCCGAAGGAGATACGTGAAAGAGTGAAATTGAAAGAACATTCAAAGGTGTTAATGAGGGTATGTAGAAATAGAATTATCATAGAAGTCTTACCTGATGACCCCTTTAAAGTTTTAGAAAGAACTATCGGAGAACCTTATAAAGAAGAAGTTGATGAAAGGAAGGCTATTGAGTGGTTGATGAGAAATGCCCGTGGCTGATACAGAGCTCCTATTCACGTTTAACCCAAGGGATCCTAGGTATAAGGGTGCACTAAGAATTATAGAGGAGTTAAGAGGAAAACTCTATGTACCTGATGTAGCTTTATTAGAGTTTGAAATAGTACTTAAGTCACGTGGAAAGAGTCAGGATGAAATAAAACAAGCCCTACTAGCTCTGAAAAGAATATTCACCAATTATGATATCAAAGAGGTTAATACGGTGAACACTATAATGCTCATTAATCACCTTGAGCTAATGACTGATTATGGATTAAGCTATTTCGATAGTCTAATAGCATCAGCAACCTTACTTGTAGACGGTGTTATAGTATCAGATGACCCCGCTTTTGACAAGGTAGAAGGGTTAAGGAGAATACCTATATCTGCTAGGCTAGATTGTTAGAGGACAGGATTTTAATTTCTTTAATCCTCCTCGAAGACTGAATGCTCTAAAACCTTGATTTCTAAGCTGTTTAGCTAATATGAGACTAATAACTCCTTTATCACAATAAGTTATAATCACTTTATCCTTATCCATTCTATCAAAATCTACATCATCTATATGTAATGCCCCTGGGGGATGCCATTCTTCATATTCTTTTCTTGACCTAACATCTATTAGTATCGCTCCTTCAGGGATAAAGTCGATCTCCAGGGATTCTGTTGGCAATAGTTCTTCAAGCTTAATCTCTGAAACTCTGTATACCTTGGCGTTTTCAACAGCTTCAATGATTTCATCAAAGGGTATTTTAGTTTCTTCATTATCAACCTCTTCAACTTCAGGCCATGTAGCCACAGCTCCACGAACTAAAGCGCAAAACTCTTTAACCTTAGAGGATAAGTCGTATAACCCTAGTTCTCTAGACTTAGCTATAATCTCCTCCTTATCAAAACCAAGCAGTGGCCTTAGGATCACGTATTTTGATGCTTTTTCTGAAACCCAGAGACTCCTAAGAGTCTGTGATGAAACTTGTCCTAGAGATTCACCTGTAACTAATGCTTCTGCACCGAGTCTGTCAGCTAGTAATGATGCAGCACGATACATAAGCCTCTTTAGAACAACCTGTTTAAGACTCTGTTTAACCCTCTCTAAAATGAGCCTTACGATGGGCTTAAAATCGACTATTATAACTTTAGGTTCATAGCCATAACACCAATCGTCAACAAGTTTCTTTATAACTCTTAGAGCGTGGTAGACTTGTACCGGACCAGCTAGATCAAAGTGCACTATATCCACCTTTACTCCACGTTTCCATGTATACCATACTGCAACTGGCGAATCGAACCCTCCAGAGACAAGAGCCAAGACGTACCCGTTGGTACCGATAGGTAAACCCATAGGTCCCTTAATGATTTCCTTGAAGAAATAGACTCTATTACCTCTAACCTCAATAAAAACTTCTACCTCAGGATTCTCTAAATCTACACCTTTGCTATAGGGTTTCAGCTTTGCACCAACAACCTTAGCTATATCCATACTTGTAAAGTCGTGTGAGCCGAACCTGTGAGGTCTAACAGCAAATGTTTTACCTTTGACAAAGTCTTTAAAGTATTCTTCAGCCTTGGCCGCTAAATCCTCTAGATCACTAAACACGTATTCCACTGCGGGTGAGACACTATGAACACCAAAAACTCTAGTTAAAATGTTTTCAGCACCTTCAGCCTCATAAATAAATATTCTGCCAGGAACAGTTCTAATCTTATAATTCGTAAAACCATGCTTCCTAAGAGCGTACTCTATATTCTTAAGTAACGTCCTCTCAAATATTGGCCTTGTCCTTTCGGACTTTAATGTTATTTCTCCAGACAATCGCACTATATGGACAGGTCTAAGCATTAGACTTCACCATCTTCCTTTATACTACTTTAGTAGAATAATAATATAAATCGATACCCAGTATTATGTTAATAAGGGTATGAATACATGATTGTATCTAATTTAGATGAGTGGAACTTTCCGGTAAATTGTAAAACAAATGATAAATATTGTGGAAAATGCTGTTACAATACTGAAATGCCACTAACTAAGCATGATATAGTTAGAATACGAAGCCTAGGATATCAACAGCAATACTTCGTAGTATATTATGATGATATTCCTCATTTAAAGAATGTAAATGGTCATTGTGTATTTTTAGACTCAATAACTAAAGCATGCAAAATATATGATTATAGGCCATTAGGCTGTCGCTTATACCCTCTTATTTATGATGTAACAAGTAAGAGCATCATTATTGATCCAGAGTGTCCTCAAAGAGAGCACATAGATTTTAGCTTAATTAATAAATTCACACCATTATTGAGAATATTAGTTAAGGAAATATACGGCATTATGATCTAATCGGAGCATTGATTCTCTAAATATATGGAAGTATTAAAGAGGTTTCTGATACTGGAATTGAGAATGAATAAAGAAGACAGTATGTTAGTGATGTCTATTAATGACTTGAAACTTTATACCATGTGTTAATGTTATATATGCATCCAGGATCAGGAGCTAATACATCATTGAAATAACTATATGCTCTAGCCCTACATCCACCACAAATATTTCTATAAGGGCATCTACCACAAAAACCTTTAAGCCTACTTCTATCTCTTAACATGTTAAACGATGACGACTTATTCCACAGTTTATTAAAAATATTATTTTTCTAAGATTCCCTATCCTTATAGGCATAAACACGCAAGGCATGAGGGAGTAGTCAGGATCCAAGGCTGCGTATACTCTACCTGCACCACATACTCCAATAAATTCTACTAGGGCCTTAACCATGGCCTTGTAACTAAGTGGAGAAATAGAAGGTGACACATCGCATACTTTTATGTAGGTGGAGACCCTACTCTACCCTCTACCATACTGGGATGCAGCTGTCAAGATTTTAATTTTTCTCTTCTTGAATTCTTTATAAATAAATCTCATAAATTCCTCTCTTTCAATGGGATCTAAGTCTACTTCAATTATGTCTCTACTTCTTCTAGCCAGTATGAAGTTAAAGAATACAACTCTATCTGAAAATGTAGGTTATACTGTTACTCTGACATTGACATACCATACTCATATACTAGTTTGAATACATAATATACCTGAGGGTAAGACTAATGATATTAAGGCGTAAGAGTATACCCGAGCTTTTAGAATCAACTGGTAATCTTTTAAATTATGCTCGACTTAAACTTATGGCAGCATATAATGTTATATCAAACTCAACAAAAGGTAAAGCTCTTAATGAATCTACTTTAGTATCTGCTATGGCTGGTATACCTCTTCTTCCTGAATTCACAGCTAGTATGTATCTATCAGGTGCGTCATCAGATATTAGGAAAGCTCAAAAGAATCTGCAGAAAATATGCAAAGCCCTTAGAGAAGTTAAGGACGAAGAGTACAAATCAACGCTTAAACCATTACTAAATACTGTTATTGAATCTCTTTCCGAAATCGAAGATAAACTTAAGTTAGGAAGAAAAGGTGTAATTGAAGCCATAGAACTGCTTAACGAAACTATTGGAATAATTAATGAAATAACATCACATTTACGAGGATGAAAGTCAACATAAGCTTAATAATTTCAGAAATGGAATGCTATAGAAATAAATTATACTGCTATCGAGAAGAGCCTTAATATACTATGCTGGCTATGAGACAGGACTTAGATTAGCAGATTTAGCTAAAGAGACAACAGATGTAGAAGATCACAAAAGCTGCTGGTAATATTGGAGACCTCTACTGCCAGTTCATTATAGAAGGTTTCTAAAGATTTCACTTTAAGAAATTGCTTGTCTCCGTTAAATTCCATTCATCCATCTAATACGTAGTTACCATTTGTTATATATATATCATGGTCTTAAGTCATGGTATTTTTACAGAGTGTTCATAAGAATAAATTTTATAGTGTACAACCACATCATCATAATATTAATATTGCCAATAGTATTGTTGATAGAACACCTGTTAGATATATGCCATCGAATGTGCCTGCTCCACCAATACTTACTATTTGAGCCCTTATTTTATCCCAATCTAGTATAAGATGGAAAATGTCTGCACCTATTAGTGTTCCTAAGGTTCCAGAAACATATGCTATTGGGAATGCACAGAGAGGTCTTGGCGTAACAAGTAGTGATATGATTGTGGCGGTAAATGGAGGAATAAACGTTGGTGAAACTATACCTACGCCGGGTATAGGTCTTGAAGCTAAATAAGTTACAACAGTGACTATTAATAATGCAGCTAATGTTCTCAAGAGGAGGTCTACATAGCCAAACTGTAATAATTTAAACATTATAAAAAAAGATATCAATATAGGTATTAATGCTCCGCCAACGTTGATTGTTAAAAGACTTGCTGTCTCCCTAAGTTTTAGTCTAGGGACAGGTACTGGTATACCAAAGTACTCTGTTACTTCTATCGTTGGTTCAAAATATTTTTCTCTAAACTCCTTAATGACTATGTTTACAGGACTTAGGGCTATCGAGGCTAACGATATCACATAAGCCAATGCCACCGCTTCTATACTCCTTAGTCCTATTAATGCTATTTCTTCTTCGAAAATTCTCCAATAAGTAAATATGATTAGAGTGTAAGCTGAAACAGAGACTATCATTATGAATAGCATAATCATTAACATTAGTGGATGTATTGGTGCGAATACTATTATCTTACGCATAAGATAGGGGTAGATCTTTCTAAACGATAAACCTTTCTACTAAAACTGTACATTCGTATCCTAGGTTGAGCACGTTATGAGTATTTATCCGGAAATTGTTAGAAACGCTATGATATCACCAACTTTAACCCTCTTAGCATATATAAAGCCTGGAGTATACCATAGGTATTCTCCTGATAAGGAGTTGATGGATATCATCGGCATAGGACCTGCCATATATGATGTCATAGTCGAAGCGGTCAAGAGGGGAGTTAGCATATCTAAAGGAGACCTTCCTGCTAGTAAAGCTCAGCTTGGTAAATTAATCTGTGTTACCCTAAAGAAAGCCTTTACATGGTTTGGTAGACTAGACATAACAACCTTAGAATTAGTAACATTATATCCATTGTTGGCTTCGGCAATGTCATACCTTAAACATAAAGGTAAGCTTAGTGAGGCATCTCTACCTTCAACAGTACATATGTTACTGACAGCTTCAACCAAGGAGGATGCCCTCGAATTCTATAACACTATAAGAGTAATGAATATTGAAAGCTACGTTAGACTGATGGACGAATATGGTATATCAAGAGGTAAAATCGAAATAGAATCCTATAACTTATACGATTTACTAAGTACTTTGTCCAAAGAGAGACCCGTATACAGCACCATAATTAATTATAGTATTTTAGCCACTATAGTTAAAGAGTGTATTTTAGGCTACGAAAATTCACATGATATAAACTATGCTATAATTAGGGGTTATTTATCATTACTTAAGAATGTAGGTCAACAACTGGGATTATCTACTAGCGATATTAAGATGGTAAGCTCTATGTTAGATAAGTATACTACGTACTCTAAGGAGCTTCTTAAAATATTATATGGATGTGATAAAAGATTTAGGAGGTACAGTAATCTCATTAGCGGACTACCTATATTATCTAATGCCACCTTTATAGCTTTAACATTAAGAATTAGACCTTAAAAGGATATGAATGTTCCTTTCTCACTGTTATTACACTCCTTATGGCTAATACTATAACTGCTATTACTAATGCTGATAGTATTATCACCAATGTCCTCTCTTTAATAATAGATTGAATAGGTTTAGTTGTGACATAAGTGATGGTAGATTTTCTTATGATTTTTGTTGGTATAGTTAGAGGTGAAACGACGGTTTTGCCTTCCTTACCGAATAGTAGTAGTGAGAGAATAGTATTAGCATGAATAGCTGACATTTTGTATAATATAATTGCTAAGACAGGGTCTCCCTCAGCTTTAGCTCTCATATAGTATAAGACTGAAGCTAAAGGTGTTATCTTATGTTGAAGGACTTTATTTATGACTTTTAATGCTTCAGTCCTACTATGCTCAAATTGGTATTGAAGAGCTTCCCTCGATGCTACAGCTAAACTTAAGGCTGACGTCGCATAAACTATGGCTTCACTTGAGGCCTCAAGCGTTAGGAACATGTTCTTTTCATTTAATGCCTCCTCAGCCCATGATAGATTGTCTACGGCTTGAGATAACAAGTTAGATAACTGTGATGAAAGTCCCATCTCGCTTATTATTGTTTCAGCATAAGCTACCACTGTACGGGCTTCATAAAGATAGCTTTCAACGATTCTCCTGAAGCTTTGCATGCTAAAACCTACAGTCTCAACTGGTACGATAAGCTTTAACCAGTCAAGAGCTGTCTCTGCTCTTGCATAAGCAAATGCCAGGTTCTCCAATGCTGTTCTATAATTTCTGCTACTCCAGGCTTTCTTAGCTTTTTCGAGCAAACTTTCCGCAACTCTAACTCTCCATGAAGCAGCAGTAATGACCTCTAGGAGTAGTATGTTTGCTACTTTAACTGAGTAAACAGTCCTTCTTGTCTCATTTATGAAGTGTTCAACATCGACAAATACTCTTTTTGCATCCTCTTCATCTTTAATTTCCATGTAAAACTTTACGAAATATAAGTGTATCTTAGTATTAAAAAGGTAGCTTAATGATGTATAGTAATCTCCCTTATCCATGGCCTTAACTGCTAAGCTGTAAAGTCTATTAGCCTCTCTTAAATACGCCTGTAAACTGGAAGGCGCTAGTTTCTTTAAACTTTCAAGGTCTGAGCGAACAGTTGTAAGCTCTAACTCTGCATTTTCCTTTAATTTTTCATTTATCTCTGTTGGTAATTTGGGCTCCGTTAGAGCCTTAGGTTCGGGAAGTTCGTACCCTGTGAAATACTTAATTGCCTCGCTAATACTGCCCACTTCTATTACTTGAATCCCTAGCTTCCGACCGTACTCAACTACGTCAACTCTCTCTGTTGTTATTCTCTGCTCTATTATCGGTCCTATGGTTCTAGTTTCCACTTTTTTAACAGTACAATATCTCTGACCTAAGGGTATGAGGAATGTTTTTACACCAAATTTTGCTGCAGCCTTTATCTTAGTTGGTATACCACCTACTGGCCCTATTGTTCCATCAGGATTAATCATACCCGTCATCATGACTTCCTCCCTTAACGGTATACCTGTTAATAGCGAGAAAACACCAATGGTTATAGCAGCTCCTGCACTTGGGCCCCCAACAATTAATGCTGGAGCATTAATTTCAAAGTAAAAGTTATATTTAAATGGGTTGACATTGGCTAAACGGCAAGCAACTAGTACTGCCATTTTAGCTGAAGCTTGCATATCAATCATAGAGAGGGGAGTTGTTGATACAAAGACTTTGCCTGTTCCTGGAGTTATTCTAATAGTTATGTTAAGTATTGCTCCAACTTCCTTACCCTTAATCTCTGAAACTGCAGGAGCATGTATAACTATAATTTTAGATGTTTCTTGAGCTCTTATGATACTAGGTGTAATAATGTAGTTTGAAATTAGTAATATAATGAGTAAACTTAAGATTACTACTTTAACTGCCCTCTTCACCATGGGCTCACCACTTATGTAAATTATCATAGTATAGTTATGTTCGTGCATATATTAACTTGTTCTGTGCTATACTAGATAGAGTGGGTTAAATTGTTTCGGAATAAACCTAAAATTATTCATGGCATCTTTAAGTTTGCTAAAAAGCAGTAGACATAGATAAACATGGTCTAGGAGCGGTTAAGTACACATAGAAGATTAAATTTCATCTTGCTATTCTTATGTAAGTTTTTCTAATTCATCTATCTTATTAATTCTTATAAATCGATTTGACACTTTTTCAAGTGCCTCATTTCTTCCCTTAATTAATATTGTGTATAATTTCATATTAGCTTTTTCTAAGTAATGTTTAAGTATGTTTTCCTCTATATCATCAGCACCATCGGTGACTAATATTATGTGGTTTACATCTTTCATTATTCCTTTTTGTATATTATTTATTGATGCTATTATGGCATAATCTATATCAGTTTCACCATAACATGCTGCAGTTAAGACGTAAGGTAGAAGAGATATCATTTCATCTAGCGTTTTACTTGGTTCTAAGGTTAGTGGTTTATATAGACTGTCAGTAAAGAATCTTATATATACCCTTCTACCCTCATTAATAAATTTCTTGATTAAGAGTAATGTTAGAACTCTAGCTATAACTGTCTTTTCTCCTTCCATACTACTAGACTTGTCGATTAATATTAGGATAGGTTTCTTCTCACGCAACATTACCTTTCTATAAATGAGAAGTGAACCTTCAGCAAATTTAACAAAGAATAGATCATCTGGCAGCAATAATTCACTTATTACAATTCTTTCAATATCATTACCTAAGGTTATACCCTCTATTATACCACGGCTTGACTCTACTAACTCCTCACTTTGCATAATTCTGCTTTTCATTATTATCTTCATATACGTATCAAGTACACGTTTGGCGTCTTTATTCTCTAAGACCTTTATGATGCGGGCCATATACCTACATGTAATATACTCTTGTCTGTAATTTACTTTGTATCCTTGCCTTACGGTGCCCTTTAAGGTAATATACCTTTCTAAATCTCTAAGGGTCTCCTTCATAATACTTGCTATAGTTTGTTCATCCATAATGGCAAGTGGATGTTCCATCATTCTTGGTGAAGTCACATGACCATAACCAGTCTCTCCAAGTCTTCTACTCTGAGGTCTAATCTTATCTGCAGTTTCTCTTAATGTCTTAGCGAGCTTTAGCGCTAGTGACAATGTGGATAAGGTTGCATTATCAGTGTTTAGTATGGTCCTAGATCTAATGATTTGCATTAGAGGGTCTTTTCTTAAAGTTTCAAGTAGCTTTTTCCATTTTTGCCTCTTTAATGGTACTTCGTTTCGTATTAAGGCATAAGGTAAGTATAGTGTATAGAAGAGATCTATGAGTATGTAAGTTTCTATGGATGTGTCTGGTAATATTTGATTGTATAGTTTCCTTAAGTTCTGGCCCCTATATTTTACCACCGGATTCTCATAGTCAATCTTTAATACTCCTTCATAATCTTGACTTATCATAGTTAATGTTCTTCACCTAGTTTACTCTCAATTTTTCTTAGTAATTTTGAAGTGTACTCTAATATCTCATCCATTCTCTTAGATAGTTCGTAATCGCCTATCCTATCTTTTGCTTCTCTTAGTGTACGCTCTGTTCTATGTATCCCCATTAACATTTCTCTAAGTTCTTCAGCTGATGTTATAATGTTCTTGTCTATTCTTTCCTCTATTTGCCTTAGATTTCTCATGGCCTCCTCGATGATATATTTATATCTCTCCTTTAGCTTAAGCTCCTCTATGAGAATTACACTAACTTTCTCAAAATCCTCAATATTATGAGGAACTATGAATCTTAGTGTCTCTAAGTCCTCCTTTTCTACATGCAATCTACCGTTGAAGATAGCATTTGCCGCAATAATCTTTAGTGATTTAACTTTCCTTCTGTCACTTAAGTGGAGACCGTGTTCCTCCAGTACACTAAACATTTTGGTAATGAAGGGTATAGCATGTTCTAGATTAACCTTGTAGATTAAGTTTGAATATTCCTTAATCTCATTCAGTGTTAGTACTGGCTCCCCCCACACGCCATACCTTTCAATAGCTAGTCCCTTTCTTAGTAAACTTGGCCACATAGTTTCATCTACTGGTTTAACTAGGTGTCTTATGAGGAATCTATCATAGAATGTTTGAAGTTCTGTTTCACTAGGTACCTCGTTTGATGCCCCAATACAAGTCCATAATGGTACTCTTATTTCACCATAATAATCGTAGAATACTCTCTCATTAAGTATTGTTAGTAATGTATTTAATATAGCAGAGTTTGCCTTGAAAATTTCATCGAGAAAGACAATTTCAGCGCTTGGCAGTTTGCCTTGGATAATCCTTCTATACTCTCCTCTACGTAGAGCAATAACGTCTAATGGTCCAAAGATCTCATTTGGCTCAGTATATTTTGTCATTAAGTATTGGAAGTATCGTGCTTTAAGTAATGATGCTGCTCTCTTAGCTAAAGCACTTTTAGCTGTACCTGGCTCTCCAAGTAGTATTACATGTTCGCCACTAAGTAGGGCTAAAACTATGGCGTGAGCTTCTATATCTCTTGAGGTGAAGGGTTCTTTGAGTAGATTATAGAACTTTATTAACCTGCTATTATCTATTTCTCCCATAGTCTAGTCTACCATTTCTGTCTTTATCCTCCGTGAATAATGAGATAGTATTAGAATAAATATAAACATTACTACAGTTTAATGAACATAATAAGAGGAGATTTAAAAATAAGAGTTAAGGTGGAGGCGACATTAGTAGGGCGATGGGAGTATTGCTCCAAGCTCCGTAAGGCAAAACCCTTCACGCTTTGGATGACTAGAGTATCAAAGCCATGACTTACCTGGCTCTCATATTCTTTTGCTGTTCGCTTGTGACTTGCAAAGATCGAAATGTATGATGCTCTTACATCTCTTCTAGCCCATGAGGGTACTTGTGCTCTAACAATACTGACATTGATACTTATCATTAAGACTGTAGACGTTAATATCATTGTGACAAGTACTATAACTATTATTTTACATTATTTTACTAGGTTTAGTTATCATATATTGAATCACCTATTTCACAATCCGGTGAATATTGGATAAATAAGTTGGGTTTGAAGATGTGAAATAAAACCAGTGAGCAGGCTAGTTAACATTTTCCAGTTTTGTTACCATGTTAAACTCCTTCTCCATGACTATTAACAGTATTTTATTACATACTGGGGGAAAGAGAGATTAGAAATATCCTCACCCACATTACCAATACCAAAGAGATTTAACGTCACCTTGTGTAATACCTTTTCAACATGAAATAGAAACCGTTAAAAACCTAAAAAAGGACTTTTATTAATTGATGAGACTATGAAAGTTGTAGCTTCTGCTCCAGGCAAAATAACCCTCTATGGAGAACATGCTGTTGTTTATGGCGAACCTGCTCTTGTAGCTTCTATAGATAAACGTGTCTATGTTACCTGTATCCCAAGAAGTGATAAGAAGTATCGTATTTCTGCGCTAAACCTTCAAGTACCAGGCATTATAGTTACTTATAGTAAGGAGGGGGAGATAATTCTCGAGACAGATTACGGTAAAGTCTTATCTGCAATAAGTTATGTTAATGAAGGTTTAAAGATAGTATCCGAATACATAGGTGAATATAAAGGTGCCGATGTAGTTGTTGAGTCAACCATGCCTGTAGGTGCAGGCTTAGGTACTTCAGCTGCTGTAACCGTTGCGACAATAGCCGCTTACGCCAAGGCTTTAGGACATGACCTTAAGAAAGAGGAGATAGCCAAGTTAGCATGGCAAACAGAGAAAAAAGTACAAGGATTAGCCAGCCCCATGGATACAACAATATCAACTTTCGGAGGAATCATATACATTAAGTATTCTGGCTCAAATGTCCACATGGAGCCGGTTAAAATTAATGGCGAAATACCATTGATTATAGGTTATGTAGAAAGAGAAGCAAAAACTAAAGATCTAGTTCAAAAAGTTTACAACTTAAAATGTAAGCATCCAGAAATCGTAGAGACAATAATAAAGACAATAGGTTCACTTGTTGAAGATGCCAGGAAAGCACTTCACGAAGGCGACTTAGTAAGAGCTGGAGAGTTAATGAACATTAACCAAGGATTACTTGAAGCCTTAGGTGTCTCAACCAGGAAGCTTAATGAATTAGTTTATGCTGCTAGAGCTATGGGTGCATTAGGCTCTAAACTTAGTGGTGCTGGAGGTGGTGGATCAATGATAGCATTGGCGTCAAAGGAGAAAATACCAGAAGTCTCATCAGCCATTAGAATATTGGGCGGCAAAGTTATTGATACTACTATTGGAGGACAAGGATTGATATATGAAAAGATAGAAAGAGTTAACTAAAATTATGTTATTTAGTAAATCTTTCAAGGTCTTTAGCTATTTCCTTTAACCCTAACTCTTCAAGTTTCTCTTTTGTTGGGATTCCCTCTTCATTCCACCCTCTAAGCTTATAGTACTCTTTTAGTAAAGGTTCAAGTTTAGCTGCGTGACCTTTAGCTCCACCCTCTTTTAACGGTGTTAGTAATCTTCTAGGTAGAGTGTCGTCTTTTTTCCTAATACCACATTTTACGTTAAATGCCCTTTTAACGTTAAATATTCGCTCACCTATCTCTAACAGTTTTTGTATTGTAATATCCCAACCTGTTGTGTATTTTAGAGCTTTCACTATGTCTGTTGGTGTTACCCCTGCAAACATTGAGAATTTGCATATCACTAATGAGTCAAATACTCCAGTATAGTCTTGCATAGTCTTAACTATGTATGGTTTATGTTCAGGCGAAAATCTGTCAAGACTTTTAACAAATTCTTCAGTAAAACCTAGATCAGATATTACAAGTCCTCTCTCAATAGTATAAGCTAAGGCTAAATGGCAGGCACCACGATGCATGGTAGCATACTGTAATGCTAAGCCAACCCACGCTCTAGGATCATGCATTGGTACTTCTAATCCTTTAACATGAATCGCGTATTCTTCACTACCCTTTATGATTTTCGATGCTTTAGCTACTCCTTGCCCTAGTATTTTGCCTATTCCTTTATTCTCACAAATAAGCTCTATTAGTTTTATTATCGCATCAGCATTACCCCATTCGAGTTTCAGACCTTCTGTATCTTTGTTTCTTATCAATCCTTTTTCATAGCATTCTATGGCATACGCTATGGCTCCCCCGACGGATATAGTGTCAATGCCGTAGCGTGTACATAGATCATTAGCTTTAGCTATAGCCTCAATATCAGCAAGTAAACATAGTGCACCTATTGACGCACATGTCTCATACTCTGGTCCATGACCTTTTATACCAGCATAAGGACCTTTTGTTACCTCGATATATCTTCCACAGGCTATCGGGCAATTATAGCAGGCTACGGGCTTTTTCAATATCCTCTTTGCCATCTCTTCTCCAGAGATTTTCTCTATGTCATCCCATACCCCTTTAGTCCAATTCTTAATGGGGACATCTCCAAACTTGTAGCCTACGAGCATGTAGCCGTCTGTACCATACTTTCGAGCTGTTTGGGCATATAACGATTTCGTTATTTTCATTATAACTCCTTTACAGAATTCAACAAGCCTATCTTTATCATTATATGTTATCTCTTTTGAGCCTCTTACAGCTATAGCTTTAAGGTTTTTAGAGCCCATTACAGCCCCTAGGCCTGTCCTTCCAGCGGCTCTACCACCATCACATATAATACATGACATTGGTACTAGATTCTCGCCAGCCTTACCTATGCAAGCCACTTTTATCTGAGGATCCCCGTGATCTCTACGAATTATCTCTTCGGTTTCAATAGTGTCCTTACCCCATAAGTGATCTGCCTTATGGATGCTGACTTCACCATCAAATATCGTCACATAGACAGGTTCCTCCGCCTTGCCTATGAAAATTATCCCATCATAGCCCGCAAACTTTAATTCCGCGCCCCAAAATCCACCTGCGTTTGCTTCACCATAAATTCCGGTAAGAGGTGACTTAGCTACGACACTATATCTGCCAGAGGTTGGAAATGGTGACCCTGTGAGAGGCCCTGTCATGAATATTAGTGGATTTCGTGGATCTAATGGGTCAATTTTCTCCGGCTCCTGTAGTATATCGTAAAGTATCTTTGAGGCTAAGCCACTTCCACCTAGGAACATTTTTAATACAGACTCATGGGGTTCTATGGTTTTTGTAGTTCTTTCTGACAGGTTAATCAGAAGAATTCTACCTGTGTAACCACCCACTCCCATTACTAGGACTCCCTAAACTATAAAGTTAGGTCCAATATAAAAGCTATATGACCATAAATTTACTCCTCCTAAGAAGTAACCCTCTACGTATTATAGAATAAAATCTTCTACAATTGTGGAATGCCAAAATATGGGGTGATAATTTATAATTCTATATTTCAATCGCCAAAAGACGAAAAAACTTTATTCGAGAATCCCCACATACTTTACGGCTTATCACCCTGTGGGTGGAGGAGCTTCCTAGTGTCCTCATTACCTAGTTTACACTCATTCTTCAAAGTTTATAGATGGTCTACAGCAAGAGAAATAATTATTGGTATAAGGTCCATAAAGAAAATTCCAGAGAAAGTAAAATACTATAATGCTAAAAGGATACTAGTTATCTGTGGTCCAACAATTAGAAAGATAGGTTTAGTAGATAAAGTAATAGAGCAAATAAAAACGTTAAACGTCGAGTTCGAGGTATTCGATAAAGTTGAACCCGAGCCTCATATAGAAACTGCTGAAGAACTAAAAGACATAGTAAGAGAGGGCAAGTTTAACTTAGTCATTGGTGTAGGCGGTGGTAGTGTACTTGATGTAAGTAAGATAACAGCTCTCATGGCAACCAATTCGGGTAATGTAGAAGATTATATCGGAATGTATAAGATTAAGAAGCCAGGTATACCAAAAATACTTATACCTACAACAGCTGGTACAGGCTCTGAAGTAACGGAGGCCATTGTTTTAAAAGGTAAAATTTCAAGTACTAAAGCCGTAATATATAGTGAGTACGCTCCAGCTGAAGTAGCTATACTAGATCCCGAGATGACCCTCCCTGCTCCACCTAAAGTTACAGCAGCTACAGGTATGGATGCTCTAAGCCATGCAATAGAGTCCTACATGTCAATCGATTCAACACCATTTTCTGAAGCTTTTGCTGAGAAAGCTATAAGTCTCATAGCTGACAACTTAAGAAAAGCCGTATTCCAGGGACAGAACATTATAGCACGATACAACATGTTATTAGCGTCTACATTAGCCTCAATGGCATGGAGTCAGTCTAGTGTATGCCAGGGGCATGCTATAGGATTAGCCATCGGCACAAAATATAATCTACCTCACGGCGTCTCCGTGGCATTAGCATTACCTTATGTGATGTGGTTTAATAGAGTTGCTATTCCTGAAAGACTAGCTTACATTGCTATGCTGATGGGCGTGGATGTTAGTGGTCTAACTCCTTATGAAGCCTCCTTTAAAGCTATAGAAGCGGTTTTAAACCTCGAAAATGATATAGGTTTACCTACAAAACTCAAAGATATACCAAGTGCTAAAAGGGATGACATTCCGGAGTTAGCAGAAGGAGCATATAAGGCACAACGACTACTCATACACAGCCCCAGAATAACGACTAAGAAGGACTTAGAGACAATAATCAATATGATGTATGAAGGGGATCTTAGCCGAAAAGTATCAAAAACATGTTAGCATATCGTCGTGAGAAGCCGTAGTTCCCTGACATAATAAATTGTAATTATTATGTTCTACTCTTAATTAAATGAATTCAAATAGAAGGAAATCACATGCTTTACCTGGTGATGTGGAATTGAAGAACGTTAAAGGTCCTTTAGATGGAGTTAAGGTTTTAGACCTTACTAGAGTACTCGCTGGACCATTCTGTACTATGATATTAGCTGATCTAGGAGCCGAAGTAATCAAGATTGAAAGACCAGGTGTAGGTGATGATTCTAGATATTTCACACCTTTCATTAAAGGTCAAAGCGCCTACTTCATAAATATCAATAGAGGGAAGAAGAGCATAGTTATTAATCTTAAACATCCTAAGGGGAAGAAATTATTCCTTGAATTAGTGAAGAAGGCCGATGTTGTAGTTGAAAACTTTAGACCTGGTACTATGGAGAGGTTAGGATTAGATTATGAGGTACTAAAGAAAGTTAATCCGCGTATAATTTATGCCTCAATTTCAGGCTTTGGACAGTATGGTCCATACAGGGATAGGCCAGCATATGATCTTATAGCACAAGCTATGGGAGGAATAATGAGTATAACTGGTTGGCCCGAAACACCACCTACTAGAGTAGGTACAGCCATAGCTGACATTCTTGCCGGACTATATTGCTGTATAGCGATACTTGCTGCCCTAAGAGCTAGGGAAATAACTGGTTTAGGACAGAGAATAGATATCGCAATGGTTGACTCGGTTATGGCATCTTGCGAAGCATATAATGAAATGTGGCTTGTTGAAAAAAGGATACCAACAAGGATAGGTAACCGATACGAATTCATATATCCCTATGATTCATTTAGAGCAAAAGATGGCTGGGTAGTTATCGGTGTAGGTAATAATGAAATGTGGAAAAGATTCTGCCAGGCTATAGGTAAACCTGAACTTATAGATGATGAGAGATTCAACACCAATGAAAAGAGAGTCAAGAACTATAAAGAAGTGAAAAAGATAGTTGAAGAATGGACCTCCAAAAGAAGTACTAATGAAACACTTAGTACATTGTTAAAGTACGAAATACCATGTGCATCAGTCTACAATATGAAAGATGTTTGCGAAGATGAACACATAGCTAAAGTTAGAGAAATGGTGGTTGAAATAGACCAACCAGGCGTAGGGAAAGTTAAGATTGTAGGAACGCCAATTAAAACTTACCCCATAGAATGTAAGGTTAGAGGGGCCGCTCCCTTACTAGGACAACATACCAAAGAAATCCTAAAGGAGTTGTTAGGACTATCAGAAAATGATGTCCAAAGGCTAAAGGATGAAGGTGTAATATACTATCCATGAACATACGGTATATAAACTACCACTATTCAGTGGTAATTAAGCTGGAAATGACTTCAAAAGACTACGTTATATCTTGACTAAGATATCTATCTTAAAAGAATTGATAAATCTCTTTAAACAAATATATAAAATTTTCAATCATGAAAAGGATTGATAAACTCAATAATTAACGCTATTTTTAAATTTAGCTACTTTATTAATCTGCTAATTTTAATGTGCTATCTAATATTAGACAGGGCTATACAAGGCAATTTGGTCTCCACTACAACTGTTCACATAATGAGTATAAGTCCGGTAAAAACTTTATGTAATCACTTATTCTTCCTTATTATTTTTGTTATATTTTTCGCTACTAAAAAGTATAAGTAAATTTTAATATATTTGATGGCAACTTTATTATCTTGGTGATTTCACTGTGACGAATAAGATTGCATTATACGCTATTGTTGGTATTATAATCGGCCTCATTATTGGTGGAGCAATAGGCTACATGGCTGCACCAAAGGCTGCACCAACAACAGTCACTGTAACATCTACTGTTCCTACAACTATAACTAAAACTGTAACAGCTCCCGCAGGTGCAACTCCTGCTGTTACAACCACGTTAACAACCACAATAATTAAGACTATAACTAAAACTGCTCCAGCAGCACCAGGTAAGCCTAAGACTATAACAATAGAGATTTGGACTATTGGGCCTGATCCACCAAGCGAGTATAGACTAAAGAACTTCTACATAGCTGCAGAAGTGTTGAACTCATGGTTAGAGGCTCTTGGCACTGGTGTGAAAGTTGAGATTAAGGGAGAGTTTTTCGTAAGGCCTGTAGAGTGGGGTGAATATAAGAACAAGTTCTATCTAGCCGCTAAGGCAGGTAAGGAGCCCCACATTTACTTAACAGGACATGAGGACTTAGGGTTCTTAGCAGAGAAAGGCTACATTATCCCATTAGATGATTATGTAAAGAAATACTGGGACGTAGTATACTACGATATAATACCAACATTATGGGATGCAGTCAAGTATAAGGGTAAGATATGGGCTATACCGCAAGATACTGAGGCAAGACCATTATACTTCAGAAAGGATGTACTAAGAAAGATGGGTTGGAGCGAGGAGGAGATTGAGGCCTTCCCGAAGAAGATTGAGAAGGGAGAGATAACATTATACGATATCTTGAAGATAGCTAAGGAGGCCGTAGACAAGGGATTAGTAGAGAGAGGATTAGTCCATAGAGTAAAGGAAGGCTATGACTACTTCCAGTTCTACCTAGGCTTCGGCGGTAGACTATGGGATCCAGAGAAGGGCAAGATGGTATTCACAAAGAGCGCCTGGAAGAAGACCCTACAATGGTTCCATGATGCAGTCTGGAAGTATGGAGTAATAATACCAACACAGTTCAGTGGTGACTGGGACAAAGACTTCCATGGCCCATTCACTAAGGGTAAAGCGCTATTCTGCTCCGGTGGTACCTGGCATAAAGGTGAATGGGTAAGCAAGGGACTACTTACTGAGGAACTATTCAAGAACAATATCGGATTCGCTTTACACCCAGCTGGCGAACCCGGTAAGAAGCCAGTTACACTAAGCCACCCACTGGTATACACAATAACTAAGAGAGCAGTTAAGGATGGTGTTGCCGACATAGCCTTCATGTTAATAACCTTAGTAACAGACCCACACCTTAACGCGATACATGCAGTTAAGAGCGCTCATCTAGCCATTCTCAACAGCGAAATATTAGATAGCAGATACGCTCAAGACTGGTTCCTACGTGACGTAGCTTATATGCTAAAGTATACAACATTCATACCAAACCATCCGAAATGGGGCGACTACAGTAGAATAGTCTTCACAGTACTCAAGGCTGTTGAAGGAGACAAGTCATTCACACCAGATAAGGCATTTGACACACTACTAAAAGAGATACAAAGAGCATTAGGCGACGCAGTCATAATAGAAGAGTAAAAAACTAATAATTAAAGTTCTTTTATCTTTTTTCCATTAAAAATATTAAAATCTTCATTCACAAATTTTTATACAGGGTTCTCTGGGGTGGGCCGATGCAAAGGACACGAAGAACTAAGGTACGTTTAGGCGCATTATGGGCGTTTCTATTACCAAGCCTTATGCTTATAGGGCTTTTCTTCTTTGTACCTGTGATCTTAACCTTCTTGATAAGCTTAACTGATATGGACTACTCCTTTGAATGGAACTGGGTAGGCCTAGCCAACTATATTAGGATATTAACTGACCCCTGGGTTCCAAAGATTCTTTCCAACACCTTCTTCTATGTAAGTGTAACATTAACATGTTTCAACGTAGGTCTAGCCTTAGTACTTGCAATAGCCACAACCCATATAAACGAAAAAGTTGGCGCAACTATACGAGCCATATGGCTTTTACCTAGAATAACTCCTCCAGCAGTTTATGCACTCTTATGGCTATGGGCAACAAGAAGAGAAGCTAGTAGTCTCTTTAACTGGGTGTTAGGTCTCTTTGGTTTACCACCTATAAACTGGAAACTCACATACCCATGGCTCATAGTCATACTTGTTAATGGATTTGTAGGAACCAGCTTCGGAATGATCATATTCACAGCAGCTTTAAAGAGTATACCTAGTGATATCATTTGGTCAGCCAAAGTTGATGGTGCTAGTACATTCCAAGTAATAAGACATATTGAGTTACCTCTAATAAAGTGGCCCTTACTCTTCGTTACAGCATACCAGACTCTCTCATTACTCACCAGCTTCGAGTACATACTACTAACAACAGGTGGAGGCCCAGGATTCTACACTACTGAAGTATGGGCGCTTTATGCCTACGATCTGGCATTTAGACAGTATGGTGGAACAGCATACTTTGGTTACGGTGCCTCCCTCGCTGTGTTCCTTGTGATTATTGGAATCATAGCCTCGGTAACCTATCTTAAGGTCTTTAGGTTCCGTGAGTTAATGATCGAACCAAAGATTGAGGTGAAATAACCGTGAGATCTAGAAGTATGAGAACAATAAAAAGTGAGGTAACAGTTAAGCGGAAAATAGGCAGTGCACTAGTTTACATTTTTGTAATAGGCATATCCTCCATAATAATACTGCTCTACATACTACTCTTCATGGCCAGCATTAGCCCAGAGCTTGAAGGTATAATACCTAAAAAATTCTCATTATCGGCTTGGCAAAAAGTTTTAACAGGCGATCTACAGGTTCCCGGAGCAGAGTACCAGTATCCTAACCTCTATCTAGTCATGGGCAACACCCTCATACTAGCATTATCAGTGGCAGGTGCAGAAGTATTCATATCATCGCTTGCTGCCTATGCTATCTCTAGGTTCAAATTCAGAGGCAGAAGCACCCTTCTAGGATTGATTCTAGTGCTGCACTCATTCCCCGCAATAACATTGCTTATAGCAGTATTCTACATACTAAACATGCTAGGCCTCTATGATACATTAATAGGTGTAATCTTAGTTAGAGTCGCATTCGACTTACCATTAGCCATATGGATAATGAAGGGCTTCTTCGATACCGTACCATGGGATCTAGAGATGTCCGCTCTCATAGATGGATGTAACAGAATACAGGCATGGTGGAAAGTGCTTCTACCAGCTGTTAGAAACGGATTAATGGCAGTACTAATATTCGGATTCCTTAGCGGATGGGGAGAATTCGTATTCGTACTAACATTCATATCATCACAGAAATACTGGACACTAAGCATGTTAGTCTACGCCTTTACAAGCGGTGAATACTTCTACGTAGACCCATGTATAACAGCTACTGTGGGAATAATCTACATGCTACCTGTAGTAGTGTTCTTCCTGTTCGCACAAAAGTATATACTAAGGATACAAATCGCAGGCAAAGGTATAGCCTAAAAACCAAATACTATCACTAACACCTTTCTTCAAAACTCAAACAGAGAGCCCCCCTAAGGCTAACAATAGACAGAGCTAAGAACTAGAGATGCTAAGTCTTTACACCTTTATAGTTCCCTGCCCCCTTCTGATCTAATAATTTTACTAAGAGTGATGTATTATAAGAGAAAAATTTATTATTCTTGAACTACGGAATGGTAGTGGATTGCTGGGTGGAGCCCTATGGGTGAACGAATTTCTAGAAGAGATTTTCTAAAGGGTCTTGTTGGCGGCCTTATTGTTGGTGGCGTCATTGGTGTTGCTGGTGGTTATGTTGCTGCTCCTGGTAAGGAGAAGACTATTACTGCTACTAAGACTGTGACTAGTGAGAAAACTGTTACAAAAACAGTAACAGCAGCAACATCAGGAGCAAAAACAGTAACCGAAACCACAACAACCACAGTTACAGCTAAACCTAAACCTAGGGAGATCCCCTCTAAGCCTATTAAGTTAGGCGTTATCACTATACTTACTGGACCTGGCGCTATGCTTTTCGATCCTGGGCTTAAAGCTTTACAAATGGAAGTTGAAAAGATTAATGCTCAAGGAGGAATTCTTGGTAGGAAAATAGAACTTGTTGTTAAAGATTCAGGTGGTAAACCCGATAAATGTATTGAACATTATAAGAGATTAGTTACCGAAGAACAAGCAGACTTTATAACAGTTGGTGCTACAAGTGCTGAGGCTTGCGCATTAGCACCAATAGCAGAAGAATCAAAGGTACTAACAATAATTCAGGAAGGTACTGCGACAAAACTATTCGAAGAAGTTGATCCCCATCCCAAGTACGTTTTCAGAATTAACAATTATGATGCATTAGATGCTATAAGCCATGCAATAGCTATACATAAGGCTTGGCCAAAAGCCAAAAAGTTTGCCGTTATAGGTGCAGACTACGTATGGGGCCATGACGAATGGAATATCATCACCACAGTCCTTAAGAAGCTCGTTCCAGATATGGAGATTGTTGCTGAAGCATGGCCACCACTCTTTGCTAAGGATTACTCAGCTCATATATCCAAAGTCCTAGCCGCTAAACCTGATGTGGTAGAGTTATGTCTATGGGGTGGAGACTTAGTAACATGTATAAAGCAGGGTATAGGCTATGGACTCTTCAAGCAATGTAAAGTAGCATCAGTAACTGGTGGAGAATACGTCTGGGGCCTAGGTACAGAATGTCCTGAAGGAATACTATGTAGTACAAGATACTACTTCCTATACCCACCATGGGATAGATGGCACATAAACAAAGAGTTTAACGAAGAATTCCATAAGAGATACCCAGACTCACACGGAGGATATCCAGGATTCAACTGTAACTCAGCATATACAGCAATACATGCACTTAAACTAGCAATAGAGAAAGCCTATGCAATAACCGGCGGATGGCCAACAACAGAAGAAATAATAGCCGCAATGGAGAACCTCATGGTACCAACACCTGGAGGCTACAGATACTTTAGGAAAGAAGACCACCAGATGCTAGGCTATGCTGTCTCAGGGTTCACAAAGGTATCAAAGGAGTTTGGCTTCGCAATACTAGACCCAGTGTGGGCTGTACCACCAGAAGAGATGGCACCACCACCAGGCAAGAAATGGAAAGAATGGGTAGAGTCCTGGAAAATAGAGTAATACAGTAGAAAAACCAGTAGGGGTCATACCCAATGATAGAGATGACAAGATTTATATTAGATGGTTTTTTCTATGCCTCAATCCTCTTCCTCATCTCCTCGGGTTTAACTCTAATATTTAGCGTTGCTGGCATAATCAATTTAGCTCATGGAGCATTATACATGTTAGGTGCGTATATTGCCGCAGTTCTAATAAAGTCTCTGATAAATACACCATATGCTATACTTGCATTCCCAATAGCAGCACTCATAATAGGATTAATAGGTATTATTATTGAAAGAGGGTTTATAAAATGGATTTATGAAAGAGAATTTGTATACCAACTTCTCTTAACCTTTGGTTTAGCCTTAGTATTAAGTGATATCACACGTATTACCTTTGGAACCGAACCTATATACGTTACTAAACTATATATCCATGCTGGAATCATCGACATACTTGGTAGCCCATACCCGGTATACAATTTCATAGTCATGGCTGTGACATTCCTCATAGGCGGTCTAATGTGGTTTATAATGTATAAGACAAGAGCTGGTAAAATTATTCGTGCCTGCGCATTAGATAGAGAGATGAGTGAGGCTATAGGGATAAACACTAGCAGAGTCTTTACATTAACGTTCTTTATGGGGTCAGCTCTCGCAGGAATTAGTGGAGCCCTAGTTGTACCTCAATCTGCTGCAATGTTAGGTATCGATGCTGATGCATTAATAGAGTCTTTCATAGTTATAGTCATAGGTGGTGTTGGCAGTATTAAGGGCGCATTCATAGGCTCACTCCTCATAGGCTTAATTAGGGCTTTTGGTATAGCCTTATTCCCCGAAATCGAGCTTGCAATAGTCTATCTTGTCATGGCAGCTGTCCTTCTAATAAGACCTCGTGGCCTATTCGGTAAAGAGTATAGGGTGGCCTAAACTATGTGGCTAAGAGGGAATATGTTATCCTATAAAACTCTATTGATCATAGGATTATTGATATTATTTGCTATTCCACTACTTGGCTCAAGCTACTTAGACTTCTTATTCAGTATGGCGTTAATCTATTCTATATGGGCATTAGGATACAACTTTCTATTAGGCTATACAGGTTTACTATCATTTGGTCATGGCGCATATTTTGGTTTAGGGGCATATACTGTAGCAATGCTTGTTACAAAGTATTCCTTTAGACCCTTCCTTCCAGTCCTAGGTATAGCTGTCTTAGTAGCAACATTCTTTGGTGCGATAATAGGATTTTTATGTGCCCGTCATGTAGCAAAATATTTTGCACTATTGACCCTTGCCTTTAGCCAGCTATTTTATGCGTTGACATTCAAATTATACCATTGGACTGGAGGAAGCGATGGTATAGTTGTTAAGTCTTTAGACTTTTTTGGTGTAGAAGTCAGTGCTATAAAAAACCCAATAGGTTACTACTATCTTACACTGATATTTTTCTTAGTATCAGTTTGCTCAGGCTGGAGAATAGTTAATTCACCATTTGGTAAAGCATTACAAGCTATAAGAGATAATCCATTAAAAGCCGAAGCTATAGGTATACCCGTTAAAAGGTATAAGTGGTATGCTTTCATAATCTCAGCAGCATACTCAGGACTTGCAGGAGCGCTTTTTGCACCTTTACTAGGTTATGCTTATCCAGACCTTTTTCACTTTTCATTCTCAGGCGAAGTATTATTTGCGACATTACTGGGTGGTCATAGAGTATTCTTTGGCCCTGTGATCGGAGCTATAATCTTCACTATTGCTAAAAGCTATATAATCGCAACGGTAAAATATTGGCCTCTCGTTTTAGGTTCAATGTTAGTTATCACTGCATTATTCTTCCCCCATGGAATCATTGGAACAATATATGTAGTGCTAAAGAGGAGGGGTTCTAAGACTCCATGAGAGAAATACTAGTTACTAAGGGCTTAACAAAGTTCTTTGGAGACTTTAAGGCAGTTGATAGCGTAGACCTAACTTTATATGAGGGAACAATCACATCACTTGTAGGACCTAATGGTGCAGGTAAAACCACATTACTGAACATGATTAGTGGTGTAATAAAACCTACACGTGGAAAAATATACTTCATGAATAAGGACATCACAGGTCTACCCCCATATAAAATAGTTAAAATGGGTATTGCTAGGGGCTTTCAATTACCATGTGTATGTAATGATCTAACAACGTTAGATAATGTCAGAATAGCAATACTCTCACATATGGGCAAGGTTAGACGTCTTTTTAGCCTTGTTGATAAAGATAAAGAGGTATATGAAAGAGCGATTAAAATACTTAAGACCTTTGGACTTTATGAAAAGAAGGATCTTCTAGCGCAAGATCTATCACATGGGGATAGAAAACTCCTAGATGTAGCTATGGCTTTTGCTCTTGAACCAAAGTTGATACTGCTTGATGAACCAACTAGTGGTGTTAGTACTAGTGAGAAAAGTAAGATTATGAGAACTATTGAGAAGGTTATAAGGGAAATAGGAATAACAGCACTAATAGTAGAACATGACATGGATATTGTATTCTCATACTCTGACAGAATAATCGTAATGCATGAAGGTAAAATCATAGCCGATGGAAAACCTGATGAGATAAAATCCAATAAGAGAGTTGAGTCAATACTACTTGGAGTTGAGTAAAAATGATATTGGAAGTAAGAGAGATACATGTTGACCTAGATAGAGTACACGTCTTGAGGGGCATTAGTTTAGACGTTGATAAGGAAGAAATAGTAATGCTCCTTGGTAGAAATGGTGCTGGCAAGACCACAACCATGAAGAGTATAATGGGTATCGTCCCAGTTAAGGCTGGAAAAATAATATTCGAATGTAGGGATATAACAAGACTAAAACCACATGATATAGCAAAAATGGGTATAGGTTATGCTCCTGAAGATAGGAAAATATTCGCTGACTTAACAGTTGAAGAGAACATTGAGATAGCAATAAAGGACCTCAGTAAAAGAGATGAAATATTCGAAGAAGTATATTCAATATTCCCTGACTTGAAAAAACTATCGAAGAGAAGAGGAGGATACCTAAGTGGTGGTGAGCAGAAAATGCTAGCTGTTGGTAGAGCATTAGCCTTAAGACCTAAATTACTGCTACTAGATGAGCCACTTGAAGGCTTAGCTCCTGTTGTTGTACGAAGATTCTATGATTCAATTAAGAAGATTAAGGAGAAGGGTATATCAATCCTTATAGCCGAATCAAATATAATCCATGTACCGAAACTTGCTGACAGAGTCTTCGTTATAGAGAGAGGTGAAATAATATTCGAAGGTACACCTGAGGAAGCATTAAAGAATGAGAAGGTTCTAAAAGTGTTAAGAGGGTACTGAAGGAAAATTTTCCACCTAATAACCATTACACTTGTTCTCCAGAGTTTAAGGTAGTAGTGAATAGTCGGATAGTCATTATACTATTGGGAAATTGTCGAAAAACTTAATAATAAGAAGGAGCTATCTTAATAATTCTGGGCGACTTTTGTCTAATTTAAAGATTGGTACCCAAGTTGCAATAGTTGGTTATGGCGCTTATATCCCCATATACAGAATTAAGCTTGATGAAATAGCTAAAGTGTGGGGAGATGACCCAAAGAGTATTAAGAGAGGTCTAGGCGTCGAAGAAATTAGTGTAAAAGGTCCAGATGAAGACCAAGTTACCATTGCTGTTGAGGCCGCCCGTAACGCTTTAAAGAGGGCACCAGAAGTTGACCCAAAGGACATTGGAGCCATATATGTAGGAGCTGAGTCTAAACCTTATGCTGTAAAGCCTACAGCATCTATAGTTGCTGTTGCTATTGGGGCCTCCTTTGCCCTAAGAGCCGCTGATTACGAATTTGCCTGTAAAGCTGGTACAGAGGCTATAATAAGCTGTATTGCCCAAGTGCGGGCTGGCATGATTAAATACGGTTTAGCCATAGGTGCTGATTGCTCACAGTCATGGCCTGATGACATCCTTGAGTATACTGCTGCTAGTGGTGGATCAGCATTCATCATTGGACGTAAGTCTTCAAACACGGTAGCATACTTTGAAGGACAGTACTCTGTCACGAGTGATACCCCTGATTTTTGGAGGCGTGATACAGTAAAATATCCTAGACATATGGGTAGATTCACTGGAGAACCAGCCTATTTTAAACATATAGTCGCGGCCGCCAAAGGATTAATGGAAGAACTTGGCTTAAGACCAAGTGACTTTGACTACTTCGCACCTCACCAGCCTAATGGCAAGTTCCCTCTAAGAGTAGCTAAAATGTTAGGCTTTAAACCTGAACAAGTTAAACCTGCCCTTATAGCTCCATGGGTTGGAAACTTCTATTCAGGCTCATCAATTACTGGATTATGTAAAGTTCTTGATCAAGCGAAACCTGGACAAAGAATACTTTTAGTATCCTTTGGCTCAGGTGCGGGCTCTGACGCCTTCAGCTTGATAGTACAAGATGCCATTGAAGAGAAAAGGCACCTAGCTCCAACAGTTGAAGAACTCATTAATCGTAGGAAGGCGTATGTTGATTATGGTTTGTATTGTAAGTTCTGGGGCAAAATACTCATGTAGTTGGGGTGGTGACCTGTGAGAGATGTAGCAGTTATAGGAGTTGGTATGACAAAGTTTGGTGAATTATGGGATAAACAGCTTAGAGATCTATTTGTAGAAGCCGCTATACAAGCTATAGATGATGCTAACGTAGATCTAAAAGACATACAAGCATTATTTATTGGTAACATGTCCGCAGGACTATGGGTTGAACAGGAACACGTGGGCCCATTACTAGCAGACTATCTTGGAGTAAAAGGCATACATACATATAGGACTGAAAGCGCCTGTGCATCATCAGGCGTGGCATTTAGACTAGCATTCATGAGTGTTGCTCTAGGACTCTACGATATAGTACTTGTTGGTGGAGCGGAAAAAATGACAGATGTTACGGCTCCCGAAAGTACACATCATTTAGCCTGTGCTGCTGATCGTGAATGGGAGGCTTTCAATGGTGCAACCTTTCCCAGCCTTTTCGCGTTGATAGCTCGTAGACACATGTACCAGTATGGTACCACACGTGAGCAATTAGCTAAAGTTGCAGTTAAAAACCATAAAAATGCATTATATAATCCTAAAGCCCAATTTAGGAGAGAAATAACAATAGAAGATGTACTAGAATCACCTATAGTAGCTGATCCACTTAGACTGCTTGACTGTTCACCTATAAGTGATGGTGCTGCAACCGTTATAATATGTAAAGCAGAGATTGCAAGAAAGTTCTCTGACACACCAGTGTACGTTATCGGTTCAGGAATGGCCACAGATACAATAGCTCTTCATGATAGACCCGATATAACAGTATTGTATGCTACAGTGAAGGCAGCTAAAGAAGCATATAAAATGGCTAGAGTAGAGCCTAAAGATATTGACGTAGCTGAAGTTCACGACTGTTTCACTATAGCAGAAATATTAGCCTACGAGGATTTAGGCTTCTGTAAGAAAGGTGAAGGGGGAAAGCTGATTGATGAAGAAGAAACAGAGATTGGAGGAAGAATACCCGTTAATCCTAGTGGTGGCTTAAAAGCTAAGGGTCACCCTGTTGGCGCTACAGGTGTTGCACAAATAGTCGAAATAGTTACGCAATTGAGAGGAGAGGCAGGGAAAAGACAAGTATCTAATGCTGAAATCGGATTAACACATAATATCGGTGGAACGGGAAGCTCATGTGTTGTTCATATTTTCAGTAGAAGTAAGAGGTGAAAGATAATGAGCAGACCTAAATCTCCTAGGATATGGCAATTAGCTGAAAGAAGATATAGGCTACTAGGTGTTGAATGTAAGAAGTGTGGAAAAAGATACATCGGGTTAAGAAAAATATGCCCTAACTGTGGCTCAAAGGAGCTAAGAGATGTAGAGCTAAGTAGGATAGGGAAACTATACTCCTATACTATAGTTCATGTACCTCCAGCCGAGAAGGAGCATGAAACACCATATATTATAGGCATAATAGAGCTTGATGACGGCTGCCGTTTAACAGCAGAAATAGTTGATTGTAATCCAGAAGAACTAAGGATAGGTATGCCCGTAGAAATGGTATTTAGGAAAATTGGTGAGGAAAGTGAAAGTGGGATAATATATTATGGGTATAAGTTTAGGCCTAAACTCTAACATTTCTTATACATTTTTACATTTAGATTGGTATCTCTTCAAGATCCAAAGGGGCTATAACCTCTAATTCTCCTACATTGAACCTTCTATTAGGAAACTTTTGGAAACCCAGATGAAATAGTATCAGTTTTTTCACTTTAGCCCTAATGGCGGCTTCTATGGCCTGACTTGTTGTAGAATGCCCTATACTTACAGCTAAATCGGCGTTTTCATCATCGAATGAGGCTTCATGTATAAGGATATCCGCTCCTAAACTGAAGTCGACAACTTTATTAGTTGGCTTAGTATCTCCGGTATAGACAACTATCTTTTCAAGACCATTCACTTTAACTACAAATTTATATGCAACTGAGGGTACTGTATGTTCCATTTCTAAAGCGTAAACTTTAAGGTAGTCGTCAACATATATTGTGTTTTTTCCTGTAACATCCGTGAAGAACGAGTATCCTAGTATTATACTTTCCCTTACTCCACCATAGTTAAATAAGTTCTTGATATGTTTCTCACACCAGTATGGTGCATGGACTTTTATCTTCTCTCTTTCGGTAATACCCATTTTGTAAAAGTTTATAGCTAATCCTGGCAGTCCTAAGGTATGATCTCCATGATGATGAGAGATGAATATGGCTTTTAATTTATTCGGATCAAGACCAGCTTTAAGATACTGTCTTGAGCAGGCCTCACCTGCATCAATCATGTAGTGTCTACTTTCCAGATCTAGAATTATTGATGGAAAACCTCTATCGGGCGATGAAATCCAGCCTCCACTTCCTAGGATAATTATCCTAGCTTTCATATATTATTCACCAGCCTAGTACACTCCCTGCTTCATAGCGGTAATTGCGATTTAATTTTATTTAAGTAGTTCTCTAATACCTTCATCAACGATGCCTTGGGCTTCATCTACAGGGACTTCAAGGATATTAGCTACTTCATCTAATGGTTTACCCTGGACTACACGCGCGATTATACCAATTAGATGCTTATTATCTATATCATCTAACTCTTGCCTTTTAGCAAGCTCGTTTAATACGGCTAAGTAAGCTGCATCATGTGCTGACTCAAACTCTAATTTTCCAGAGAGATACCCCTTAAGTCTTCTTTCCTGTTCTTCACTTAACTTAATGGTTGGGTTAACTGTTACATGACAGTGTTTGAGTATTAGTGCTATTTTTTCTGCAGCTAAATCTCTATAAATACTATGTGCTAATAGTAAAAGTCTCCATTTAAATACTCTTACTACATTATCTATCAATGGTATAATATTACTCTTTAACGCCTTAATTACAGCGATTTCTTCTCTCCTGTGACTTTATTGTATCTTGGTGAAACATAGAATACTCTATACCCGTTCTTTAGCCAGTATTCTAGAACATCATGTCTCGAGAATATGCTACCGACCCAGTCAAATCCTTCACTTAAGGCTTCCTCTTCAAACCTCTTTAGTAGTGTACTTCCCAAACCTCTCCTTTGTAATGATGGAAGTACGGCTATCCTCACTATTCTCATCCCCCTACTTTCATGGAGTTTTGGTTCATATAATTCAAGCTTGTTTAAAACTAATCTAGCCGCTCTAGGATGAGAACTCTCCTCTGTAGAGTACTCAAGAACGGCAACTAGTCCATTACGATCTTTCAATCCTCTTAATCCGTGATGGGGTGCATCAAGCATCATCAGAATGTCGTCTGGTTCATTCCTATAATGAGCGAGAACTAATATTGAATATGCTTTACTAAAAAGTTCTACATCGGATGAAAAAGTTGATGGAGGTAACTTCACATACTCTATAGGGGTCTTGACATGTATTATTTCTGGGGGTTCAGCTTTTAACATGAATGTGGTATAAATCCATGACTCTAGGGGGTCTCCTGGCGGGTATCTTACTGGTAATTTCAGTTCCTTGACTATTAACGGTCTCGGTAGTTGATCTAACAAGAGGTTAGTGAAAACTCGACCACTACCCTCATACCCGTGAACTGTAGTTGCTAAAATACTTTTACCACTTCTCCACGTTAACCTTCTAACTCTAGCTATACCAACAGCTGCTGCTTCATCAATTACTATGAGAACTCCTGGCTCAGCAATACTAGGATGCTTAAAGTATATTCTAAACCATGGACCTTGAACTCTAAATATTAAACCTTCATATTCCACAGTCTTATATTTCACTTTAAGAGTATCTAAGCCCTTAACCAACATTCTCATAAGGCTTTGTACACCATAAATATCTGCTGCTATTTGAACGGGCCCACAGATACGCCAGTATACTGTAAGAGCTAAACCTATTAATGCACTCTTACCCCTACCCCTATCACCTATAACTGTAAAGCATCTTGACCTCCCACGTATGAAATTTGCATACTCTTCTAATGCTAGGGCTTGATCAGTATTTATTGCTAAATTAGCTAGTGATTTAGGTATACCCCTTCTAGACTTAAAGTCTACGGGTTTTGGTGGTTGTGGAGCCTTAACCCCCCTTAATACCCTGTACACTTTAACCTCTTGAGATCCAACATTTAACCATAGTATATTCCTACATTCATTTATCCTATTGATTAGGTATTTTCTATACTCTCCCCTACCACCTATAACACCAGGATTCCATGAATCTATAGGTGGTGTTAGTAGAGTTAAAAGACCACCTCGTCTCACCATTTCCCCAACAGCGCAATGAGGTTAGGTCTTAAATAACCTGTTGAAACTACAATAACCATATCATACTCGCTACCAAGTAACTTATTTACATCAATATAACTAGCATAGAGAACTCTATCATCACTTACTAATCGTGATAAATTCTTCCTCAATTCCATACTAGCTATAGCTAATATTCTATCATAATCACATGAAGAAATGATGTTAGAGACTGTACTCTCAATATCAGCTGAGGTTATAAAGGCTAATCCTCGATACCCTGTATCCCTAAGGGTATCAGTGTACTCCCTAAACGTCTCAAATATTTTCATAAATTACTTTCACCTTACTTAAGGCTAAGCTGTTCTAGAATAGTATATGCTCTAATATTTAATGTTTGTAAAGTGCTAAATTTAAGGTATGATACACATTTAGTTTGTAGGTCCTATGTGGTGATAAAATGCTACGGCAGAAGACAGTTACATTTATATTCCCTTTTAACTATATAGTCCTCACTGAAGTATCACAATTTCCCTATCCTTTGACCCTCTGACTCCATAGAGAAGTCCCTTACCAGCTTCATCTTCGTCCAGGAGTATCTCTGGCTGTCTAGTCATGAGTAAAACGCTAGCATACTCTGGAGTTAAGTTGGGAAAACCCTGTAGTACTGGTTTATGGAGAAGCTGTAAACAGGTAATATCTTCGATATATTTTAGTAAAGATAATGCATTATTAAGTTGTATTGTTATAGATATCGTGAATTCCATTATCTTAAAAGAGACTATTAAATAGCATATTTAAGGGTGTATTCCATGATAATAAAATCTCTAGAGTTGTACCATATAGCTATGGAGTTGAAGGAGCCTCTTACATTAGGTTTTGGATTAATAAGGAAGAGAGAAGCAGTAGTAGTGAAGGTTGTGGATGAAAAAGGCAATGTAGGTTGGGGAGAAGTAATATCAGGAGAAGGTCCATGGTATACTTATGAAACAATAGAAACAGCAATACACATAATTAGAGATTATATAGTACCATTAATTAAAGGTAAAGTAATAGATCACCCTAAAACATTCCATAATATTGTATCTAACATTAGAGGACATAATATGGCTAAAGCGGGTATAGAAATGGCTCTATGGGATCTTTATGCTAAAGAGCTAAACATGCCATTATCTACTATTCTAGGTGGAGTAAAGCATAGAATTGACTGTGGAGTTAATTTAGAAGTAAAGAGCAATATAAATGAACTATTAAGGGAGATAAGTTATTATCTTGATCAAGGCTATAAAAGGGTGAAGATTAAGATTAAACCAGGATGGGATGTAGATATAGTTAGGAGAGTCAAACGGGAATACCCCGATATACCTTTACAAGTAGATGCTAGCGCTGCATATACCCTAAGTGATTACACGGTGTTTAAGAGGTTAGATGAATGTAATCTTGAAATTATTGAACAACCACTACACTATGATGATTTAGTAGATCACGCCCTACTACAAAGACTTATTAGAACTCCTATATGTCTTGATGAAAGTATTAAGTCAGCTCGTGATGTTAAAGCTGCATATAGGCTTGGTAGTTGTACAATGGTGAATATTAAACCTGGAAGAGTTGGTGGAATTACTGAAACCCTAAAAATACACGACCTATGTGTAGCTATTGAAATGCCCATGATAATAGGGGATACACTTGAAACAGGTATTGGTAGAGCGTTCTTAGTTTCAATAGCTTCTCTGCCAAATATTAAACATCCTAATGAAATTCCAGCAAGTAATAGGTATTATGGGGAAGATATTGTTGAGCCTCCATGGATTCTAAATAAGAATGGTACAATCAATGTACCTGTAAAACCAGGTATAGGAGTTGGGATTTTAGAAAGTAGACTTAAAAAATACCTAGTTAAGAGAATCAAGCTAATCCCCTCATAATACAAGTAAATGTAAAGTCCTTGTAAAAATATTCAATGGTAAAAATAGCTAATTATTATAGCTTGTTTTTATTCAAATATAGGTAATCACATTATAAAGAGACATCAACTTTATCACTTTTAAATAGATATTTACAATACTCCATTTATCTCATCCGTGGTTTCATATTGTGGATTATATTGTATCGTTTATACTATGGATGTGTTCCTCACGGTCTCCTACTGAACCACTTACATGAACCGTATGCCTGTTTAGGATTAAATTATAAAGTTTATGAATATAATAGGTTTATTAGTGACTGCTTAGTTCCCGAGGGGTCTCTATGGAGCTCCAATAGCATCAAGAAGGTATAGAAAAACATACAACAATGTAAAAAGCTATAATCTAAGATTTCTACTTACTTTAATAGTTTCTTTTGACTATTTCTTAGATTGTTTGAATAAATTTTAATGATGAAAGATAGGTTTATTAAATACTTTAAAAATAAATAGATTGAAAAGGAGTAATAACCGTTTCCCATCCTAGGTCTTTGTGAGTTTTGCTAGGATGTATACTTTGTAATATGTAGCATGGTCTATTTGGGCTATGTCTTCATTTAGTGAAAACCCCTCAGATAACAGTTATAGGGTTCTCTTGATAGTGCGAGCTACTATGGTTATCACTAGTATTCCTTATGATAGTCTGCATAACAGCGTGGTTTATGAAAGAAGAGCCATTAGATCTATGGAAAAGTTGAAGAAGGTAAGAAGAGGAGTGCAAGCAGAGAAAGTCATTGACGTAAGGGAGAAGTTTGTAACATTAGGCTAGTGAAATAGGTGAGGAAGCAGGTATACTAGTAGAGATGAGCCTTCATAAAGCTGCAGGTAAATCCAATGAGGAAAAGTAAAAGGAACATTAAAGATATTGGAAGAAGCTATACTGACAGTAATAATATTGCTTATCTCCTCAGCAACGCAGTGGGCTTAGTAGTTCTGGAGGGTTTGCCTCTTTTGTGTTTTTATGTGTTTGGTTATTGGTTCATCCTTTTCTTCCCAGCCGCTTAGGCTTCATTGGGAGGGTGTTCACCACCTTGCTACGGCTCAAGGCTATGCATTAATGATGTGCTTCGTAATATACTTTATACTGATAATAACGATGGGAGCCTATAGGCTACTCAAGTCGGAATTGAAGAAAGAATTTTGAACTAGAGCCTAAATAGTGAACAATTTTTCTACACCTTTATTAACGCTACCTCTAATTAAAGATCATTCTTTGACTATAACCAGCCTGCTAGGTAGTTAAGTACTTCGTCGGGCACTCTACCAGCCAGCGCATCCCTTAATGATTCTTCTATTATATCTATTCCTTTATCTAGTTCCTCTTTAGTTATTGTTAGTGGTGGGGCAATCCTTAATACGTTACCGTGTTTTCCGAATGTTGCGAGTATGAGTCCTTTCTCCCAGGCTCTCCAACAGGTCTTTAATGCAAGTTTTCTATAAGGCTTTTTACTCTTCCTATCCTCTACAAGATCCACACCTATCAATAACCCCTTACCTCTAACATCACCTATAACGTCGTATTTCTCCTGTAGTTCTCTAAATCTCTTCATAGCATACTTACCTAGTTCTCTAGCTCTTTCTATAAGCTTCTCCTCCTTCACAATCTTTATAGTCTCAATAGCTGCAACAGCGGATACAGCATGACCTGCATGAGTAAAGAAGAAGAGCGGTGGTGGTACAGACTCCATTACCTCTGCTCTACCTACTACAGCAGATATAGGCATACCTCCACCGAGAGGTTTAGCTGAAATGAGTAAATCTGGATCTACACCATAATGTTCAATAGCCCAGAATTTTCCTGTTCTACCTATACCTGACTGGACTTCATCGTCCAGTAATAGTATACCGTGTCCTTCAGTTAACTTTCTTAACTCCTTGATATATTCTTCTGGTGGTATAACAACACCAGCATCTCCTTGAATAGGTTCAATCAGTATACCAGCAACTTTATCGTATGATAGCTTTTTAAGTTCATTCTCAAGATGTTTTAGAGCTTCAGCTACCAAGTCGTCTTTATGTTCATACCCATCGATCCCCCATACATTCCTATAGGGGTCAGGATAGTGTGCCAAACGTACATAAGGATAAGGATACACTTTAGCTTTAATTTCATCACTTATAATTCCTGTTGCAGATAGTGATCCATACGTTGAACCATGACATGAATGGTGGTATGCTATTATATAGGGTCTCTTTGTGTAAACTCTAGCAGCTTTCATAGCGGAGTCCACTGCATCTGAACCAGTAAATCCAAAAGTAACTTTCTTAAGAAATGATCCGGGTGTATTCTCTATCAATAATTCTGCTAACTCAACCGGAGGGGCAGCATAAAGATAAATTATTGCGTAGTTAAGATATTTCTCAATTTGCTCCTTAATAGCCTTAACCACTCTAGGATGTGTATGACCTATATTGAATACTGCTGCACTTGTAAGGAAATCTATGTAACAATTACCGTCAAGATCCCATACATAACTCCCCTTACTCTTCATTATAACTAGGGGGTAATATTTCAAGGCTGATGCCTTCGCCAAGTACTCTCTATCCTTTGAGGCTATGTAGAGGCATTTATCTATTCTTTTTCTTGTCAACTCTTTAACTTTATATATATCAGAACTCAAGGGTGAATCCCCCAGATACTTTAAAACTGTTACAAATAAGCTTATCGCTACTTAGAATTAAGACAATAGGGTATAACATGCACACGACTTGTTAAACAAGAATCCATACTCCTCCTGAATTACTTTAAGCTATTAAATCATATCCCACATTATAACCCTCTTAGAGCTACACTAGAGAAAAATAAACTCTCTCAATAAAATACTCTACTTAACTCGGTATCTCAGCCTTTCTAACTAACTTACATAAAGAGCCATGATAAGAGTTGAATCTTGAAGATTGGGTAGCATATACTGTTATAAATGGAAATAGAAATTAGAGAGAATATGTTGATAGTTCAATGAGGCGAACACAATGACTTCAAGTATGAAGAGAAGATTTGGATCAGATATCCATAATTTATTTAGGAAACTCCTCTCAGGGTATAAGCTGTACTTTTCTCATGGAACATTAAATTCTGAAGGTAGAAAACTTTTCGAAGAAGCAGTAAGAATGCTAATTCATGAGCATCCAGAATACAAGCCAGTAGTAACCAAGGCTAGACGAAAACTTACATTAGAGAATGTACTTAAAGTAGTAAGAATAGTATTAGATGAGAATGAGATTAGAGAGCTTCTCGATATAGCTATTCATGGAATTTATAAATACAGAGCATAATTATCATTCTCGATCTTGTTCTATTCGTACTCTTTAATCGGTATTACCACACTCCTTGATTAGGGAATTTAAATATGTGTAATGTCTATATTAATACTTTTGGTAACATTGTCTAGTCTAAAGTATGGGTGATATAGTATGAGTGAGAAAAGAGTTGACACCGAATATACATTACAGCCCGTACCATTGGTTGCAAGGTTGTCACTGATTGCAACTATACTCTTATAGACCGTTGTGGCCGATGTTATAGTAGGCACCGTGTGGGATTACCTGGTGTTCTCTATTACATTATTGTAATAGTATTTACACTGCTATTCATGACTACAGCATATTTGGGCGTAAAACATATCGTAAAGTTAGCATCAATAGGTGTACCATTACTAATAATATTGATCATTGCCGGCATGGCGCTATCCGTACAAACTAAGGGTTGTTAACTGAAATGTGAAATTATTTCGTTTTATCGCTTTTGTATCTTTTTATGTCCTCTTAGTGCTATTATGTATGCTGATGCTGTGTGGATGTCTAGTCCTAGGTCTTCTGCTATTATCCTAGCACTTACTGATGAGTATGCTGGGTTGACTTTAATTAATACTCCATCCACTTTAGGTACTAGTACTTCCATTTGCTGTATAAACTCTCTTAAAGCCATTCTAGATATCTTCCTCTTTGCAGTCCTTGTACCCCTGGGTTTAGGCTTGGATAGGTCTTCAATAACGTAGTATTTTACTCCATGCTCTCTAGCATACTTAACTAGCTTAGCAATCGCTTCTCTCCTAACAGTTCTAGCTTTATCTCTTGAACATCCATGTGATGTAACCTCCGGGAAATGCTCATTCCTTACATCCCTAATTATTCCCTTCTGATCTATAATAACCATACATACCCTATCTGGATTAAAGTCAAAACCAGCAATATAGCCGATCACTTTTGTCTTAGACTCCTTTCTCGTGTATTTAATGTAGAATTCGAGTGGGATGTGAAGGTGAAGGTAGAAACGGAATTCTTTATTCTTCTCCTTTAATACTATACTAGCTCCATAACTATAGTTTCCTGCAGCTAATTCTCTGATTATGGGTGTGTGTTTTTCTCCGAATTTAACTCTAGCTTTAAGCCAACTATGTTCCCCAGTTGCATGAGGTATTTTAATTTGAACTTCACTTGTACTAACTAGCTTAATATTTCTATTACCTTTCTCATCTCTACTTCCAACTGAGAATAGTTGTGGTTTCCTTAACTTCAAATATGGTTGATTAAGATATAGCTTAGCTCTCTTAATAGCTGAAGTTGAGTACCAAGCATTTGATAGGTATTTTGTTATCCTCCTCTTAACTTCACTTTCTTTTAATCCTTTTCTTAGTAGGTGATGTGCCATTTCTATTGCTTCTCTAAACTTCCTCATAAGGAGTAAAAGCCAAGCTCTATCCTCAGGTCTACTAATGGTTAACCTCCCGATTATTGTGGGCTTGATTTTCTCTCTCTTTCTAGCCATAACTCAATTGCCTCTCTTACAGCTTTCTTAATAGCACCATAGTATCCAAACTTCTTTACCGCTCTAAGCATGAACTCCTCCCAAAGCTCATCAGGTATATCAATAGTCTTCTTAACCATGATAACCCTCAGAAATACTTATATAACATCTCGTATATAAGATATCTGGTATATACTGAGCCTGATGAGGTAATGAGGGTTATGAGTCTTTGATGAATCCAAGTTCACCGATGGCTCTGGGGATTACAGAAACCTCTCTGGAGCCGTAAGGTGGGCTTGGAGGATAATAAACCGTGATGAACCTTCCGTAGCATGTATAGAAAGATATAATTTGATACACAAAGCTACGGAAGAGGTGAACGGTGCCTTCTTTAATACTTCTCTTGATGATAAACCAAGATTTTCCTCAACAATTTTTGGGTCAATTTCTATACCTACTTCTTTAGCTGCTTCTAGAAAACTTTTAACTATAGCCCTTTTGCTATCAATGAGTGTTCCATCTAAATCAAATAATATTGCCTCATAGGAAGACATAAATCATTCTCCTTGACGTTGTTAATTCATCTACTTATTCTTAACTCTTCTTAACACTGAGCGTTTAAAACCATGGAGTATACGTCTATTTAGTATAGATGCTAATATTTGAGGGAATGATCTTCCTCCAGTAGCCTTACATAAGCCTTTCTTTATTGCATATATTGCTTCATCAACATTCCATAGATCAATAGTAAATTCTGTCCTAGCAATACCTATTTCTGATAGCATGTGAGCATCACTCCCTCCTATGCTAGGTTTACCTAGTTTTACTGATAGATCATATGCTTTCCTATTACTAATCATTGGGGTTTTACCGTTAAGTACCTCTATAGCATCGATTTTTTCAAGTACCTTTACATCCTTTACAGCTTTACATGGTAAAAAGAATAGCTTGCCATAGGGATGTGCTAGTGCTATAATACCTCCTTCCTCTTTAACTATATCGAATAATTCGTTTAATGAATTAAATCTTCTGATATCAGTAAGTCCATATACTAATATATGACCATATTTACTTGAAATCTCAACACCAGGTATTACTATGAAATCCTTAATATTCTTGTTCCTCACTATTTCTATAGCCTTTATTGTGCCTTGGAGCGTGTCGTGATCTGTTATTGATATGCCATTCAACCCGAGTTTACGGGCGTACTCTATTACCTTATCTACACTCATGATGCCATCTGAATATACTGTATGTATATGTAGATCCATTACACTCATTGTAGTAAGCCTCCTTTAGGAAACTGGTTAAGGTATTTATTTGGTGTGCTACAGCATGCGTATATTACTTCCAAATTATACTTTTTAATGGTCTGATTGGTGGGGGTGGCAATTCTATTTATGAGATGTTTTTCAATAGCTAATGCATCTAGTTTCTTCTTTATCCACCAAGGCCTCATACAGCCAAGTATAGTTTCTATGCTAGATATTTCTCTAGTATACTTCATGATTTTTATTACTCTTTCTAGGTCAACTTCTTCATAGAGTTTTGTTGGTATTTCTACGAGAAATACTAGTCTCACAGGCTCAAACTCAATAACTCTTCTAACCGTTGACCGTTCTTCTTCAAGTGTCGAGCTTTTTGAGACAAGTACTATATGTGGCACAATGAAATCTTTGTCATAGGTATTAAGTGTATAAGAGAGTATATCAAGGTACATTTCAAGATTGTGGTGAGGTAGATTCTTCATATATTTCAAATAATTATTTGATGGTGGTACTTCAAAGTCTATAAAGTCTACATGGCTAGCCCATAGTCTATCTATCAATTCTTTTCCTATAAGACCAGAGTGTACACTCACTACCATTCCTGTCTCCTTTTTTATCTTCTTTATGATCTCTAAATACTCATTACCTAATGGTAAATATCCGTTCTTTGTAAATCCACCACTAATAAGAACTCCTCTGGTTCCTCTATTCCAAAGTTTAATTATCGTATCATGGAGCTCCTTAGGCGAGGTTACTGGTATCATCCCTTTTAAGTATCTTCCTTTACAATATGGGCACTTTAATTCACACCATAACCCTGTAATACTTAATGCAACATAATACTTTGAGGGTATAAACGCCTTTATACTCATGTATGTCCCTCTGGGTTGCTAAGTGTTAACTCTACTTCATCACCTTCACTTAGATCTACATATTCCCAAGATTTAGGAATGGCTTTTATATATCTAAAGTTAATGTATAAGCTAATCCCTTTAAGTGGTAATTTACCTATATGGAATTCGATATTATATGGTGTTATATGTAAATAGTGTTCATATACCTTATTTACATATCCTAACGGCTTGCCCCCCATGACTACATTGATTTTAGTGTCTTTGTACTCATTAATGAGTACACCACCATGTCTATAATATGGTATTCCTCCTTCCAAGAATCCTCTAAGCCCATTAATATCAACTATTATTGGAGATAAGTATCCACTATGGTAATGTTTGGGTTTAATTATGATGTATTTCTCTCTCCTTATGAGGTATATACGTCCTTCTATAATGGTATTGTTTAGGTTTAAAACGAGATCTTGTGTACTACTTCTGAGTTTAGTTATGATGTCATTGCCTACTCTTAGTTTCTGGCCTCCTCGTGCTCGTATAAACTCTTTATTGAACCTTATCTCTATATGGGCATGATAATCTGTCCATGGCCTGAAGGTTGGGCTATGTTGTAGTTCACCTAAAACATCACCTGTGCATACTTTTTCTCCTACTTTAACTATTGGTTTTACATGTAACACTCTAATGTACCCAGTATCAGCTTTAAATCCACAAATATGTTCCTCATGAAGTTTTTTATAAAATACCAGTACACCATCAAATGGACTTAAAACAATACTTTCACCTATAGGAGGGTAAATATCTACTGCACTAAAATTTAAATGCGCATAATATGGGCTATTAGTGAGTGTAAAGTGATACGATTCTGGTATCCTTAGCGATATATTCTGGCAGTAACAAATTTCTATAAGTTTCAATCTGCTCTAACCCCTTTAAGTCTAGATAGTGATTACTCCAATAAACTTTATTGCTTAAAGTTCGCATTTTTCCATAGATAGCTGCCTCATCTTATTATAATAAATAAGTTAAAGTATTACTTGGTACTATATAGTCGAGTAGGTTGTCTTAATGAAGATTAGGGCATCGATAGGAACTCTTATTGCCCTAGGTTTGGAGAGAGGAACCATAGCTGAGAGGGCATATCCTACTACAGCATATTTACTACAGTATTCTGAAAGAGGCTGTTTAGCTAGTTGTCTATTTTGCACACAGTCAGTAGAGAGTAATGTAAGGAGGGATTTTCTTAGTCGAATCATCTGGCCCCCTATAGAACTTGATATGTTGGTTGATGCTTTAACTAAAAGACCTGTGTTTAAGAGGGTATGCTTTCAAACAGTAATTAAGAAGAACTTTATTAGAGAGGCTATTAACGCAATAGAGAGATTAAGTCACATAGGTATCCCTCTATCATTGTGTATAACACCTGTAATTAGCTACTATCTTGAAGTCTTTAAGAAGAAGGGTGTTGAACATATAGGCGTCGGTCTTGATGCAATTACACCACAAGTATTTAAGGTTATGAGGAAGCCTTATACATGGAGCATCTACCTTAAGTTTATATCCAACGCTGTCCGGATCTTCGGTAGAGGGAAAGTAGATGTCCACGTGATAATAGGTTTAGGTGAAGATATAAAAGAAGCCATCAAAATAATGAAACATTTATATGATTTAGGTGCAAGAGTGGCTCTCTTTGCTTACACTCCATTTAGAGGAGTCCCATATAGAGGATCTAGACCTGATATTCGTGTTTATCGCCTGTTCCAAATAGTAAATTACCTACTAAAGAAGGGCATTAATCCTTTAGAATATATTGTTGATGATCCCCACTTATGTGTGAAACTGAAACGTAAAATCTTAGATGAATTGAGCGAGGAAGAGTTAAAGGAGGCCCTTTTAACCTCTGGATGTCCAGAATGTAATAGACCATATTATAATGAAAGTCCCAAAGGACCTCTATACAATTATCCAAGCAAAGATATAGTAAATAAGTATTGGGGTCTAGAGCTAAAGATATTAGATGAAATATTTATTTAACTTTTTAACTTTGACTATAATTTTAACCTCTCAACGCCTCTTCTATAGCCTCTTTAAGAAGGCTTTTAACATGATTCAATGTTATACCATACAACTCTCCTTTACCCATTATGTTAACTACTTTATCTACTAAGTCATAACTGATTTTAGTATCTTTTACACTTTTCTCGGCTTCATCAACAACCTCGGGTGGATATACGAAGAAGTCTCCCGTAATATATAATGCCTTCACTTTACGCTCTTTAATATCAACTATTAATTCTATTTCTAAGAGTTTACCTCCAGGGACCTTAACACTCTTAACTATACTTTTAATTTGTTCCATACGTCTCACCTCTCATGGTCTAAGTTCAAGCCATTCTCTTGACTTATACTTCCACATGAGATTCTTAGCTAGCTCTATTTCTTCAGGTCTTAACTGGTCCTCGTATAATTCAGCGTTTAATGCCTTAGAAAAACCATATTTCAATGCATCAATGGTTTCATCCCTAGTTACTCTTCTACCTAGTGCTTCACTTATTGTTGTTACTCTTTCCCTTATTGAGGGAACCTTCTTAGCCTTAAGTTTGATTTTTGGCACTCTTAAGACTGAGGCTAGGAGATCCAGATCAGTAGCATACATGAATGTTCCATGCTGTAGTACTGTATTCCTTCTTCTAATTTGTGCTTGGCCGGAGAACTTCTTACCAGCAATGACGACATCATTTATGGGAATGAATTTCGCTTCTACACCTAAGTATTCTGCTGCATAAACTATACCCTTAGTTATTACCTCGTAAGATTTAGCAACATCCCTAGGTATTCTATCAAGTGTTGATACAATGGAGTAGGTTATTTCACCATTAGAGTCATGATATACTGAGCCTCCACCAGTAATTCTTCTAACAATAGGTATTCCTAGCTCTCTAGCTCTCTCTAAGTTTACAGCCCTACTTAGTGACTGGAAATATCCTATAGTTATTGCTGAGGGATTAAATACATATAGTCTTAAAGTATCAGGTGTTATGTTTACATATCTAAGAATCAACAAAGCCTCATCAAGTGCCATTTGATAATAAGGGTCTCCATCGTCTACAATTAGTCTTAAACGCCACACTAGAATCCCCTTATAAACTAAGTGTAACATAGTTATAAAAAATATTTCAATATACTTCACAGTGATCTATTTGTTTTTATGTAGCATAAAGTTCCTCGAATAATTCCTCTTCAGTTACTTCCTTTCTTCTTCTAAGCCTAGGTCTAATGAACTTGAGGAATACTATCACAATTATAGCTATGATGGGTGGTATTATCAAGTAATTTGAGTATGCAAATAGTGTCCTGAATATTATTGTTTGTAATGTCGGTTTGAGTTTGAATTCCAGTAGAACATCGTGATCTAGATATATCTTTTTAGTTTCAGGAGCATACCCATTATAACTTACTTTTATCGTGTATTCATCACGTGGTAGGTTTATAGCATAGCTTCCTTTTTTATCTGTTTTACCAGTAATACTTTCAGCATTTAAGATCTGTATTTCGGCACCTTGTACAGGTTTTCCTTCTTCATCTCTCACTATAACCCTTAAGATGTATGGTCTCCTTGAGAGTAATACTCTTACTTCCTTGTCGCTATTTAGTATAACCTTCATAGTCTTCTTACCGTAAGGCTCACTTGGAATAACGTTTATGATATAAATTCCACTAGGTAGCGTTATAGCAGTAAAAGGTGGTTTAAGAACAGTAATTACTTTGGTATCCTTTACTACTTCGACCTTAGCATCTACGGGTTCCAGTGTAGATTTGTCTAAAACTTTTACTATAAGTTTATAACGTGGATATTTAAAGGTAATAGTTATTTTTGTATTTTCTGTTAGTTCTACTACCGTAGAAGCTGGCTCCATACCGCTCTTAAATGCTTTCACTTTGTAAATTCCCGGCTTTAGAAGGAAAGTAACACTATTGGTTGTCGTACTTTTTGATGTTCTCCACGTATCAGTTGATATTAAAACATGGAAACCTTTTAGCGGTTTACCTCCCTCGTCAACAGCTTCTATTGTTAATTTGTATTTTACTGGAGTCAGCGAGATAACTACTATACCCGGGACATGTATTTTCATAATAGCTGGTTCATAATTTTTAACTGTAATGTCTAATTCGTAATTTCCTCCAGGTATCTTTAATGTTGAGTTATCCTGTGTTATGATAAGCTTTCCTTCAACCCCTGTAAGTAGGTCTCGTATAACCAGTCTAACAGGATATACAGGTTTCCCTGTATCCTTATCTATGATTTTTATTACTAACCGTTCGAGCCTTGCTGGAATAGACACATTAAGCGCCATAGATCTATTGATGTAAACGTCTTTTTGATATGTTCTACCGTCAGGTAATGTTAGGTATAACCTATATGGTCCTTCGCGAATAAATGACTCAACTGTCTTTCTCGTCTTATCTACTATAGCTATCGTGAATTTGACTATTCCTTCTTCATCAGATATCCCTTCATATCTTGGTAATCCCTTTTTAAGCGGGATTAATACTGCCTTCACTTTTGGTACAGGTCCTGCACCAAAACCTATTCCATAAGGATCGCCTTTACATAAAACCTTCACTGTAAAATGGAATAATTCAAAGTTTATTATCGGGTCTACACTTTCTCTAAATCCTGTTTCAATTTTCTCTACTACTTCACCTAGTGTTGGATCAAAAACTCTAATATAATATGTGCCACGTGAGACATAGAAAAATGCTTCACCTCTCTCATTGGTTATTCCCTTCATTAACGTTTTATTTAGTGCATTCAGTAGTTCGACTTCAGCTTCAGGTATAGGTGTTGTCTCATTGAGCATTACCTTAACTTTAATCTCAAAGTACTCAGGTAACCCTTTTGTATACATTTCACTTTTCAATCCTTTTATTACGAAGACTTTGCCATCACTTAAGCCGTATACTATAAGGTTACCAGTAGTTGATGTAGCTACACTAGTGATATCACTGATCATTGGAAGTCCATGTTCTTGTAACCATAAAGGTTTACCACAGTTAAAAGTTATAAGCTGTGTTTTCCTAATTGATGATGCTAGAACAAAACCCATAATATTATGTTCAAGCCTTCTCCAAGCCCAAATTAGATTAACATGTCTAACTGCCTCTGTAAGCGGCTCTAAAGGAACACACCACTCTAGCTTAAAATTAAATTTTTCACCAAATGTGTCCGTTGTTATATTAAACATGTATATGTTTCCATCAGTACATCCAATAATTGTATAGACTGAGTTCACTCTATAATAAAGGAGTAACTGTGACGAAATCCCAGGTATATAGTATGTGAACTTTTCAACGAGTTCATAACCTGTCTTATTGATTACTATTGCTTTCTTAAGAACGTTCCATGTGATGGTATCTTCACTTACGTATGATAGTAAGAGAATATCTCTACCAAGAAAACCAGATATACCTATAGGTCCCTCTATGAGTGAAGGTAGTAAAGAGATATAGAGAACGCTATAATTAAATGGTGCATTAGTAAAGTTGAGTATGGCAAGAAACGGGTATGTACCCCTAGTTGTAGATACTACCCCCTTAATTAGTGTATATTCACAGTTATAGCAGTAGCTATTCTTACATTCATAGTAATCGGTCTTCAATACCACATCAGATATACTGATGGATGTAATGTTAGTTATACCAAATGTACTATTGAGTGCTTCAACAAGTTTATTATTGTGAATACCCTTAAACCCTATCTCAAGTCTCCCGTGATAATATATGTTATATACGTAGAGTAAGCCTTTTGAGTCAAGAACAAGTAATATTCCATGCTTTCCATCTAAGAGTGTTTTAATAATGTTAGCTTTATGGCCCGAAACCTTTACCAATTCCCTAATGTACTTGAGTTTTTTAGTTGAAACTTCTAAGACCGCAGCCTCCCCATTATTGGTTGATACTGCAACAAGACCTCTACCATATCCGCCTATTGTGAGGGAATTGATCTTGCCTAGCAGAGTCTTATTCCATACTTCAAACTTATTTTCAGAGCTATTAACATAGACTACATATAACGTATTCTCTGAAGATGCAACAAATGTGGTATCATTGATTACCTTAACGCTACTTATACCTGAGTCTGAAAGCTTAATTAGCAATCCACACTCATAATTTGCCCTTATAAACTCAAGTGACTGGGTATTGGTTACACTTAATAGAGGAATAAACAGCATTAAAAATACTAGGATGACTGCCACTCTCTTGAAGATTCTTATCACATCATTACATACGTGCATAAACATAGTACCTCAGGGCACTCCTCAAAGAGGATACTAAATCATTATGTACGTAAGCTCCCTTTTTTATCATAAAACTAGTAGGGCTATCACAGATTTAAAAATTCTTAGTCATATTGATTGAAAAAAGAACCCTATAAAGAACGTTGAGGAAGAAGTTTATCTATAAGAATTGTGTAATAAATACATGAGATTAAAGGAGTTTAATGATGAGGCTTACAAGGGCAGATTTTGGTGATGTAAGAACCCGCGTCTGAATTAACGGGTATTGGGAGTTGTATCATGACTCTACTTAAGTAAAACATAAAAATGTAATCCTTTCTTCTTTAACCTCAAAAGCAGTTCGTATTAGTATTAGGATGGGGTGTCTATGAGCATGTGCAATAAGGACTTAAGCAAGGATGCGCTCATAGACTTAATCCTAAGAGCTGGCCTTGTACAAGACTTTATTGAGTGGTTAAAGAGGAAAAATATTGAACTATATGGTCTAAAAGGTCTTGAAGAACTAGATTATAGTGTGGTATTTGAATATGCTAAGGAGAAAAGACTAGTAGTTCTTGAAGAGGACATCTTCGAAGGTAGTGATAAAATAGAGGAAAAGTACGAACCCTTAAATATTAGACCGAAGACCCCTCCAAAGAAAAAATAAACGAATTTTAGTAGACCCTCCCCTATCAATAATTTTACTTCACATTGTCTAATTCTTTATTATAATTTGACTATATAGCTGGAAGCTTATAGTTAGGATTCTTTAATAGTTAAGTATATCAGATGTAAGGCTTCTATAGAAAAACTTATAAGATAGTAGAGGATTCCTCTAGTAGAGCCATGTAAAAAATTGAGGTGTGTTTATTGGAGTGCCCGGTATGTAAGGCTAAGATTGAGCTACCATCTGATATAATAGATGGTGAAATAGTTGAGTGTGAAAGTTGTGGAGTTGAACTAGAGGTTAAAGTATCATCTGGTAATAATATATCCTTGAAACTTGTAAATATAGAAGAGGACTGGGGCGAGTAAAATTAAGTTACCACTCCGATGTAATATTGGTATATGATATCCCCAGATATGAAGAGAAGAGTATATACAATGAACTATCTAATTTAGGTATAAAAGTAGACATACTTAACGTTCAACGAGAACCTTTACCTCTATTTGATAAAGGTCTTTCATGCAAGTTAGCGCTTATTAGGGTAATGAGTTTTACAAGAGCATATTATTCATCATTGTACTTTGATACATTAGGCTCCTATACTATAAACTCACCATACACTATATTAACTTGTGGAGATAAGGTAATATCATTAGCTAAGCTGAAAAAATATTCCATACCCATCCCTAAGACGTGTATTAGCTTAGCTAATGATTCTTTAGATAAGATTCCAAAAATACTCAAATACCCATTAGTCGATAAGCCACCAATAGGTAGCTGGGGTAGAATGGTTAGCTTGGTGAACGACTATACATGTCTAAAAATCATCAAGGAACATAGGGAACTCTTCCAGGATCCCAGATTAAAAGTTCATATAGTCCAAGAGTATATACCGCATGATAAAGATTATAGAGTATTAGTTTTAGGTGATGAAATATTGGGTATCATATGTAGAGTTAGAAGAGATGAAGATTGGAGAACCAATGTAGCTCTAGGAGGTAAAGTGGAGAGTGTACCTAAAGCTAATAAAGAAATAGAAGAATTAACTTTTAAGGTTAAGGAGATAGTTAAGGGCGACTTTATTGCAGTAGACATTATAGAGCATGATAGTAAGTATTATGTAATTGAAGTTAATGGTGTCCCTGAATTTAAAGGTTTCATGAAAGCTACAGGTATAAATGTACCCTTAAAAATAGCCAAATACGTTAAGGAGGTTATGAAAAGGTGACCAAAGTCTCAATAATAGGTGCCTCAGGATATACAGGTGGAGAACTACTCAGAATATTAAGTAGACATCCCAAAGTCGAAATTATTATAGCCACTTCCAGGGAGTACAAAGGTAAACCAGTACATTACGCACATCCTAATTTAAGAGGTATAAGTAAACTTAAACGATTAAAGTATTCAGAGACAAACATCGACAAAATAGCATCTGAATCTGATGTCGTCTTTCTCGCAGTACCACACGGAGTATCATTAAAGTATGTACCTAAACTTCTCGAAGTAGGATTAAAGATCATTGATTTAAGCGCCGACTTTAGACTAAAGGATCCAGAAGAATACAAAAGATGGTATGGTATTGAACATCCCTATCCAGATTTACTCAAGAAGAGCGTCTATGGGTTACCTGAGTTGCATAGAGAGGAAATTAGGAATACCACTCTAATCGGCAATCCTGGATGTAATTCCACTGCGGGAATCTTATCATTAATACCCTTAGTTAAACATAAGGTTATTGACTTAGATCACATAGCCATAGACGTTAAGGTAGGTTCGTCAGAGGCTGGCGCTAAACCCTCTAAAGGCTCTCACCATCCAGAAAGAGAGAATGTAATGAGGCCTTATAGTGCTGAAGGTCACAGGCATGTAGCTGAAATTGAACAAGAACTAAGCATTATAGCAGGTAGAAAACTAAAAGTAGCATTCACACCTCATGCTGTAAGCTCTATCAGGGGAGCACTTGCCTCAGCCCATACATGGCTTATAAAAGAAGTGGATGAAATAAGCTTACTAAGAATATACACACTAACCTATGCTAAGGAGCCATTTGTTAGAGTAGTCTATGGTGCACCATTGAAGTACCCTGATCCAAAGTATGTAATAGGATCCAATTTTGCTGACATAGGCTTCGCCTTAGATAAGAGGGTAGGCAGAGTAGTATCATTTGCAGCTATCGATAATTTGGTTAAGGGAGCCTCTGGACAGGCAGTACAATGCTTTAACATAATGATGGGATTTGAAGAAACTTTAGGCCTAGATATACCACCGTTAAGACCTGCGTGATAGTAATGATCATAGTTAAAATTGGTGGAAGAGCTTTAGAGCAAGGACTTGATAACGTGCTAGATGACTTAAAGACCTTATATGATAGAGGAGAGAAAATAGTATTCGTTCATGGAGGAGGTGATATAGTCACCTTTTACTCTAAACGGCTAGGAATAGAACCTAAATTCGTCATATCACCTAGTGGTGTGAGAAGCCGATATACATCACCTGAGGAACTAGAAGTGTACCTAATGGTTATGGCTGGTAAAATCAATAAAGAGATTACGGCAAAAATGCTGAGAAGAAACATTAAGGCTATAGGATTATCAGGAGTTGACGGCAAGCTTCTCTTGGCCGAAAGGAAAAAGAGAATTATAATAGTTGATGAGAGGGGAAGGAAAAGAGTCATTGAAGGAGGCTATACTGGAAAGATAAAACAGGTTAATGCTGAGGTACTACTTAGTCTTCTCGAAAAATCTTTCCTACCTGTAATAGCGCCTATAGCCTATGGTACTGAGGGAGAACTACTAAATGTTGACGGCGACCAAGCCGCATCCGAAATAGCTATCGCAATGAAAGCTAATACTTTAATATTACTTACTGATGTTCAAGGAGTCATAATCGATAATAACATAGTATCTTGTATAAAGGTTAAGGAGGTGAAAGAAATAGTTAAAAGTGTTGGCATGGGAATGAATAGAAAGATTATCTTAGCATCAAGAGCTATTGAAGGAGGAGTTAAAAGAGTAATAATTTCATCAGCTTTAATTTCTAATCCCATCATAAATGCACTTAAAGGCTCAGGTACGGTGATTGAGCCATGATCGTTCTTGATAAAATAGATCTTACAATAATTGATATATTAAGGAAGAATGCTAGAACGCCGTATACTGAGATCGCTAAGAAACTTAGACTAAGCGAGGCTGCAATCAGGAAAAGAATTGACAAACTAGTGAGGCTAGGTGTGATAAGAAGATTTACAATAGATGTCAGTTTAGAAAATGAAATAAAAGCTATCATATTAGTTAAAGTTAATCCACCCACACCTGTAAGTGAAGTTTCAAAGAAGATCATTAAGTTTAATGGTGTGGACGTAGTGTACGAGATAACAGGAGATCATGATATTGCAGTTATAGTCCATGGGCAGAGCATGCTGGAAATAAACAAGTATATTGATATGATAAGAGATATTAAAGGAGTTGCAGGCACAAATACTATGATCGTGCTTAGAGCGTGGTACTAAAAAACAATAGAATATTGTTTACACGTTCGAATTTATGACAAGAACTACTATAAGAAATCGAACCATGGGGTTATAGGTGGGGTTTTTAACCTTCGTACCATACCGAAGAGTCTACGGTGATAGAGCGTGCAACTACCATGTCCAGTATGTGGAGGATCTGTCGAAGTACCAGATGATGCCATTCCTGGAGAAATACTTGAACATGAAGAATGTGGTATTCAGCTTGAATTCTACATCGACGAGAATAATAATCCAAGACTTAGAGTACTAGATAGCATCGTTGAGGACTGGGGAGAGTAGAAGACTAATGAATATTGGGGTAATATACGATATTGTAAGATGGGAAGAGAAGGCAATAATAGAGGCTATAAGAGATAAAGGTCATAAACCTATTCTTTTCCATGTTGATTCTCTCTCATTTAAAATATCTAGTAAGATAGATTTTAATAATATCGACATAGCCATACAACGATGTGTAAGTTACTATAAGGCATTAACCTCAACATTAATATTTGAGGAAAACGGAGTTTACGTTGTCAACCCCTCCCCCACCCTCACTTTATGTAGTAATAAATTACAAACAACACTTAGGCTAGCTAAAAATGGTATACCTGTCCCAGAGACATACATAGCATTCACGAAGGAACAAGCATCAAAGATTCCTAGGAAGTTAGGATACCCTATTGTACTAAAGCCAATTCTTGGAAGTTGGGGGCGTCTTCTGGCAAAAGTAAACGATGATGACGCATTATCTGCAGTTTTTGAACACAGAGATTACATGTACAATCCAATATATAAAATATACTATATTCAAGAGTACATTAACAAGCCTGGTAGGGATATAAGAGTATTTACTATAGGTGACGAAGTTCCAGTAGCGATATATAGGGTTTCAAAGCATTGGAAAACAAATACCGCCCTTGGAGGTAAAGCTGTAAAAGCTGAAGTAACTGACGAGCTAAGGGATTTAGCGTTTAAAACATCTAAAGCTATTGGTGGAGGAATTTTAGGAATAGACATACTAGAAGACCCAAAGAGAGGGTTCCTCGTAAATGAGGTAAATGCTGTCATAGAGTTTCGAAATACTGTAAGAGTGACTGGTGTAAAACTTCAGTCATTAATAGTTGGTTATCTTATCAAGGAGGCTAGAAGATAATGCTTGAGTATCTTAAAATATACAAGCCTACAGGCATAAAACTAGTTTATGGAGAAAGACAGTACGTATGGGATGAGAGGGGTAAGAGGTATCTAGATTACCATACGGGCTTTGGTGTAGCCTTTCTAGGACATAGACCTCGAAGAGTAATTGAAGCACTAAGAGAGCAAATGGATAAAATTATGGTTACATCATTATCTTTTGACTGTGATATTAGGAAGATGCTTCTTCAAGAATTAAGTAGAATCGTACCACAAAGCTATAGCTATGTTGTATTACAGAATAGTGGTACAGAGGCTGTAGAAGCAGCATTAAAGATTGCGAGGAAGGCTACTAGAAAGAGTAAAATCGTAGCATTCATCGGTTCATTTCATGGAAGAACCTTCGGAGCCCTTTCTATAACATGGAATCCGAAGTATAGGGAACCCTTTAAACCATTACTTCCTGAAGTAACATTTCTACCTTGGAATAAAGTTGACTACCTCGAAAAAGGTATAGATGAAAATACTGCAGCGGTAATCTTAGAATTGGTTCAAGGTGAGGGAGGAGTTAACCCTGCAGATAAGGAGTTCGTAAAAGCAGTTTATGATGAGACTAGAAGGAAGAATTGCCTGCTCATAATAGATGAGATACAAACCGGCTTTGGGAGAGCAGGCACAATATGGGCTTTTCAACAGTACAATGTTGAGCCTGACATATTTACTGCGGGTAAAGCTATGGGCGGAGGCTTTCCTGTAGGTATTGTTATAATGAAGAAGAATGTGGGTGAAGCTATGGTTCCTGGAGAGCACGGTTCAACGTTCGGAGGTAATCCATTAGCTTGTGCAGCCATAATAGGCTCTATAAGGACGTTAATTGAGGAGGATGTTGTAAACCAAGCTAGGGTAAAAGGAGAATTACTAATGAAGATGCTTAATGAGGAGCTTTCAGAACTAAGAATTATAAGAAGAATAAAAGGACTAGGATTAATGTTAGGCATTGAGCTTAGGAAAACGCCACAAAACATCCTAACGATGTTACAAAACGAGGGGCTTCTAGCTTCAAAAGCAGGACTTACAACAGTTAGACTACTACCTCCATACCTTATAGACCATGACAACATAGTGTGGTCAATAAGCGTGATAAAGGATGCTATCTCAAAGTTATATGGTTAAATCATTAATGGAAATTCTAAGAATATACAGTCCGTCCGGGAAGGAAGAGAAAGTAGCTACATACCTCTATAATCTTATGTGTAATTTGGGATTTGAAGAAGTATACATAGACAGTGTAGGAAATGTCCATGGAATATTTGGTAAAGGGCCAACATTACTTATGCTTGGGCATATGGATACTGTGCCTGGTTTTATACCTGTAACATTAAAGGATAACACCATCTATGGTCGTGGAGCCGTAGATGCAAAAGGACCATTATTGGCAATGATTTTTGGTGTAGCTAAAGCTCTACACTCTAATAACGATATTCCATTTAAAGTTCATATAGCAGCATTAGTCGATGAGGAAGGTGATAGTAAAGGTGCGAAGCACTTAATTAACAGTAATGTTAAATTCGCCAACGCTATCGTCTGTGAACCAACTAATACTATAGGTGTAGTAATCGAGTGTAGAGGATCAATTCACTACAGAATAGAATGTAAGGGAAGAGGGGGGCATGCTTCAAGCCCTCAAGTAGGTGATTCAGCATTGGAAAAACTGCTAACTATTATACTAGAGCTAAAGAATATAACAGAAAAGAACCCTGATTTATCTATAACACCAACAGTTCTTGAAGCTAAAAGTGATGCTCCAAATAAGCTACCTGAGAATGCACACGCAATTATTGATGTAAGATACTCAGCAAACATAAACCTAAAGGATCTTATAACAACAATAAGTAATATAACCACCAAGTGTGGCTGCTATATCAGACCTTTAAGTGAGCCTGTTCCTCCATTAAAGGTTAGCATTTCCAGCCCTATAGCTAGAGCTGTTATTAGAGGAATATTGAAGATAGGTAAAAAGCCCATAGTAATGAGGAAGATGGGAACAAATGATGCTAATATCCTTTCAGCTTTAGGTAAAAATTTAGTGATATATGGACCTGGAAACTCTAAACTAGCTCATTCCAGTAACGAGTCAATTAGCATTAATGAATTCATAACAGGAGTTAATGTATATTATTACTCTATACTTGAACTCGCTAAGATAATGAATATTTCATCGTTCTATTAAATGAAACTTAACTTCGAACAGTGTTTACATGGGAAAGGAAACTGTAAAACAGTGTAGAAAAGTAGTTTAAAGTTCGTACCTACACGTTTAAATAATCGGAACATGCCCTTCACGAGAATACATATTTATACACGAACTATTGATGCTAACAAGGAGTCATGGATCAAGGTGTGTAAGTACTATGGCAGATGAGAGCGACTCCTGGATTTTCCATAGAGACGTATTTAGGTATCCCGATTTGCCATTGATAAAGACCCATAGGGTAAGAATGGACAATATTTATATAACGGATACTACATTACGTGATGGCCAACAGGGATGGAGGCCCTTTAGTGTAAGAGAAATCGTAGACATATACTCATTACTTCATGAGCTAACAGGTGACAGTAAAACTATACATACTAGTGAGTTTTTCTTATATACGCCTAAAGATAAAGAGGCGTTTAGGAAAGTTAAGGAGCTAGGTTACGAGTATCCAAAGCCTATAAGCTGGTTAAGGGCGACTATGACAGACTTAAAGCTAGCTATAGAATTTAAGGTTGAAGAGACCGTTCTCTTAACATCCATATCAGACTACCATATACGCTATAAGCTAAGGCTTAGCAAGAAGCAAGTAATGGAGAAATACCTAAGTGTAATCGAAGAAGCGTTAAGGAATGGTATAACTGTTAAATGCTCCTTAGAGGATATAACTAGAGCAGACATATATGGTACAGTTATACCGTTCGTTAACATGCTTATGAAACTCAGTGAAAAATATGATATGCCCGTAAAGATTAAGATCTGTGATACTCTCGGTATAGGATTACCTTACCCAGAGATCTTACCACCTAGAGGTATACCTCAATTAATAAGAGTCATTCTTGAGGCTACAGATATACCTAGTGAATGGGTGGCATTTCACGGACACAATGATTTCCACATGGTAGTAGCTAATACACTGGCAGCCTGGCTTAGTGGAGCTGGCGGAGCTGATACTACACTCTTGGGTATTGGTGAGAGGGCAGGAAACTGTCCACTTGAGACAATGCTACTATTCTACATACAGTTAAAGGGGCAGGTGGAAGGCATTAATCTTAAGGTCTTAAGGAAGGTTAAAGAATACTTCTTAAGTATAGGCTATAATATTCCAGAGTTTCAGCCAATACTAGGAGATAACGCCTTTAGAACAAAAGCAGGCATACATGTGGATGGCCTCCTTAAGAACCCTGAAGTATACTTACCATTTGATCCCAATGTAACCTTAGGCATACCAGCATCAATTATGGTGAATGTATACTCAGGTAAGGCAGGAGTAATATACTGGATTAAGTCAATGTTCAACTTGGATTCTATGGATGATCTGAAGAACGATAGAAGAGTAAATCAACTATACAATGAAGTGATAAAGCTATATACTGATGGAAGAACAGCCCCAGTAAGTGATTATGAAATGCTACAATTGGTAAAGAAGTATATGCCCGAGCTTATAGAAAGATATGGCCATAGATTACCCCATTGGCTTAAGAGGTACCTGTAATAATGTCTTTAACTTTAAGTGAAAAGATATTAACGAGAGCTGTAGGTAGAAAGGTTAGTCCAGGAGAGATAATAGTTGCTAATGTTAATCATGTCTTTGCACATGACGGTACAGCTCCTTTAGCCATACAAGCATTAATGGATGAGATAGGCTGTACATCAATATTTGACCCAAACAAAGTCTCTTTCATAATAGACCATGCATCACCTAGTCCAAGAGTAGAGAATGCAAGACTACATATGTTAATGAGAGATTTTGCTAGGAAACACAATATTAGACTTTTTGATGTAGGTTATGGTATATGCCATCAAGTAATGGTTGATGAAGGTCTCGTCAAACCTGGTATGATAGTTATTGGTGCTGACTCTCATACTACAACACTTGGCGCACTGGGAGCATTTGCTACTGGCGTTGGAAGTACTGACGCCGCAATAGCATTAGTAACCGGTAGGATATGGCTAAGAGTGCCGGAGTCCATGAAGATAGTACTAGAAGGAGGTAAACCAGACTATATAATGGGTAAGGACATCATATTATACATTATAGGGTTCATGAAAGCCGATGGTGCAACATACAGGGCTGTTGAGTTTCAAGGAGACGCTCTTAAACAATTAGACATGGATTCAAGGCTTACAATGTCAAATATGGCTGTTGAGATGGGAGCAAAAGTTGGATTGTTTCCTGTAGATAATATAACCATAAGATTCTATAGAGAGAAAGGAGTAGATGTCGAACCATTAAAACCCGACCCCAGCGCTGAATATGCCGATGAAGTATCGTTCAACTTAAGTGCTCTTGAACCACAGGTTGCAGCCCCACCAAACGTTGACAACGTAAAAGCTATATCAGAAGTTGAAGGTATTGAGGTAGATCAAGTGTTTATAGGCTCCTGTACTAATGGTAGATTATCAGATCTAGAAGCAGCAGCTAGAATACTAAAAGGCAGAAAGGTAAATAGAAATGTAAGGTGCATTATAATACCAGCATCAAGAAAGATATACCATCAAGCTTTACGTAGGGGTATAATAGAAGTACTTCTTGAGGCAGGATGTACCATCGGACCTCCGACATGCGGTCCCTGTGTTGGAGCACACATGGGCCTACTAGGTCCCGGCGAGGTTGCAGTATCAACCTCTAATAGGAATTTCCCAGGAAGAATGGGTGACAAGAATGCAAAAGTCTACCTTGCATCTCCTCTTGTTGCTGCTGCCTCAGCTATTGAAGGTAAAATATGTGATCCAAGAAAGTACCTAAGGTGATCAAGACCATGGAATTTGTGATTAAAGGTAGAGTTTGGAAATTTGGCGACAACATAAACACAGACTTCATAATACCAGGCAGGTACAAGTTTAAAGCTTATAGTTTAGAAGAAATGCTCCCACACGTTTTCGAAGACATAAGACCTGAGTTTGCAAGGAATGTAAGAAAGGGTGACATAATAGTTGCAGGAAGAAATTTTGGTTGCGGTTCGAGCCGTGAACATGCACCAAGACTTCTAAAGCTTATAGGGATATCAGCAATAATAGCTAAATCATTTGCACGAATATTCTTTAGAAACGCAATAAACATAGGACTACCAGTTATAGAGCATAGGGAGTTACCCGATATAGTAAATGAAGGAAATGAAGTAATAGTAGACTTAGCTAACGGTATACTTAAGTGTCCAAGTAGAAACTATACCTCAACGTTTAAACCATACCCAAAATTCATAATGGAGATACTATTATCCGGTGGCATAGTTGAATACGTAAAGTCTAGGGGGTTGAAGCTATAGCCATGAGAAAGTATAGGATAGCAGTAATACCTGGTGATGGTGTAGGTCCAGAAATAGTATCAGAAGCTATAAGGTTGCTCAACGAAGCAGGCTTTAATGCAGAATACATCTATATAAATGCAGGACTCAAATACTATGAAAAAACAGGTAAGACAATAGAAGATAATGCGCTTGATATAATAAGAGAGGCTGATGCAGCCTTAAAAGGCCCCATAGCGACACCTGTAGGGCCAGGCACCTATGCAAGTGTTAATGTGTTTTTACGTAAGAATCTAGACCTATATGCTAACATAAGACCATTTAGGAGCTGGAGGGGAATAAGTATTCGAGAGAATGTTAACGTAGTGCTCATTCGAGAAAATCTTGAGGGTCTCTACTCAGGTATTGAGGTAAGAGCAGAAAATGTGACAATAGCACTAAGGATTATCACGAAGAATGAAACCTTTAGAATCTGTAGATTCGCCTTTGACTATGCCAAGAAGAATAATA
>Ga0190367_1000065_pt1 | contig 83114 bp, 82 predicted proteins | sample 4872181011_MG_FD_171838 | JGI IMG/M metagenome (GOLD analysis project Ga0190367, IMG submission 171838) | Hydrothermal vent microbial mat bacterial communities from Southern Trench, Guaymas Basin, Mexico - 4872-18-10-11_MG | ecosystem: Environmental > Aquatic > Marine > Hydrothermal vents >...
TGCTCATACTGAAGAAGAAGATCCTACATGTTTCCAGCTATTTGGTTCAGACCCAGAAATTATGGCAAAAGCAACAGAGGTTGTAATTGAATCTGGTGCAAAGGCAGTTGATATAAATATGGGATGTCCTGTAAAGAAGGTAGTAAAGACAGGTGCTGGTGGTGCTCTTCTTAAGGATCTGAAAAAGGCTGAAGAGATAATAAAGGCAGTGAGAAAGGCAAGCAGTGTTCCTGTTACAATAAAGATAAGGGCAGGATGGTCAAGGGAAAGCTATGTAGCAGAAGATGTTGCAAAGATGGCAGAAGATCTTGGGGTTGATGCAATAACAGTTCATCCACGATTTGTCGTTCAGGGATTTTCTGGAAAGGCAGACTGGGAGATAATAAAAAAAGTGAAGCAGAAAGTAAGCATACCAGTTATAGGAAATGGAGATGTCTTTTCAGCAGAGGATGCAATAAGGATGCTGAAGCAGACAGGATGTGATGCAGTTATGATTGCAAGGGGTGCAATAGGAAATCCATGGATATTCAGGAATGCTATAAGTCTTGAGAAAGGAGAAAGACCAGAAAAGATAACACTTTCTGAAAGAAAAGCCGTTATGTTTGAACATCTTGACCTTGTGATCAGGTTTATGGGAGAAAAAAGAGCTGTTCCTTACATGAGAGGGATGTTCATGTGGTATACGAAGAACCTTCCTTATAGCAGAAGACTGAGGGAAAGGATAGCAAAGGCAAAAGAAAAAGATGAGATGATAGATCTTCTGAATGAATACTTCTCTTTCTTGGAGGAAAAATGTGAAGGTAAAGATAGCAAAGACAGCAGGTTTTTGCATGGGAGTTAGAAGAGCTCTTGAGCTTGTTCTTGCAAAGTCATTAAAGGAATCTGGTCCAATATATACCTATGGACCACTTATCCATAACAGACAGGTCGTAGAGCTTCTTGAAAAAAAAGGAATAAAGAGCATAGGAAGTATTGATGAACTTGATGAGGTAAAAGAAGGGGTAGTTGTTATAAGGGCTCATGGAATTCCGCCTGATGAAAAAGAGAAGATCCTGAAGAAGGGATTAAGAATCCTTGATGCAACATGTCCAAAGGTAGCAAAGGTTCAGGGAATAATCAGATACTATACAGGAAAGGGATATGCTGCAATAATTGTGGGAGATCCTGGACATGCTGAAGTAAAAGGGCTTGTTGGACACAGCCAAGGTCCTGTTTTTGTTATTCAATGCAAAGATGATGTAAAAAAGCTTCCAGATCTTGATAAAGTAATCCTCGTTGCACAGACAACACAAAACAGAGTGAAGTATGGTGAAATAGCAGAAGAAGTAAAAAAGAGATTTCCTTCTGTAAAAGTATTCAATACCATATGTGATGCAACGACACAGCGTCAGGAAGAAGTAAGAAAGCTTGCAAGGGAAACTGATTGTGTAGTCGTTGTTGGTGGTTATCACAGTGGAAATACGAAAAGGCTTGTTCAGGTTGCAAAGGAAGAAGGGGCAAAGGTCTTTCATGTTGAGACGGAAAAGGAACTGAATAAGGAAGAGCTTTCAAAGATGAACATCATAGGAGTTACTGCAGGAGCATCTACTCCGAACTGGATAATAAAGAAGGTGGTAAGTGAGATTGAAAATATAAAAAAGACCTCTTTTCTAAAAGAGCTTTTTCGTTTTCTTATAATGAGCAATATAGCTGTTTCTCTTGGAGCAAGCTCACTTTCCTATGCATATCTTGTGCTTTCAGGACTCAAAGAAGACATATTGTATCCTGTCCTTTCTTTCTTGTATGTATATGCAATGCATGTCCTGAATCTTTTCTTAGACAAAGGAGCAAGTGCATATAATGATCCTCAAAGAGCAGAGTTTCTCAAAAAAAGAAGAAGACTTCTTCTTATAACGAGTATCTCCTCTGTTATCGTAGGTGTTTTTCTTGCTTATCTTGTAGGAATTGGAGCTTTCCTGTTTATAACAGGACTTTGCATTCTGGGACTTCTTTACAGTATGCCTATCTTTCCTGAGTTTATTCAAAAAAAATACGGTTACAAGAGGATAAAGGACATACCTGGATCAAGAAGTCTTTCTGAGGCAGTTGGATGGTTTTCCGTAATTTCTGTATTTCCAATTCTTGGAAATGAAAATTTTTCATTAAGGATAGGACTTGCTTCAGCAGTTGTGTTTATGCTTGGATATGCAAGATCACTTATGTTTGACATACTTCAGATTCAGGGGGATCTCATTGTTGGAACAGAAACACTTCCTATAACCATTGGAGAAAGAAAGACTCTTTTCATTATAAAATCTCTTCTTCTTTCAACATTCTTTACCCTTCTTCTTTGTGGAATTTTTAAGATCTTTCCTTCTTTCTCATATCTCATGTTCATCACGATTTTTGTTTTCTGGATATGCCTTATCTTGTATGAGAAAAAGATCATCTCAGTAGGATATGGGCTTGAGATCCTTATGGAGATAAACTTTATGCTTACAGGTCTGTTTGCTGTAATCTGGAAAAACTTAACATAAAAAAGCGGTAGGCTAAAGGATGACCAATGGAAGGATGTCCTTAGCTCTATCTCTTACATACTGCCACTTTACTTGTGGCAGGGACTTAAATTCCCTTGCGGATGGGGGAGATTTACATCCGCAGGCAAAGTGGTAAAACACTTTGTCTAAAAAACCAGGTTAAGCCATGATAAAGATCTTCTTTTCTCTCCTTTTTTGCATACTTTTTTCCACTTCTGCAATTTCAGGAACACAGGATCTTCTTATAAAACTTCTCATAAAAAAAGGAATTCTTACAAAGGAAGAAGCGAAAATGATCCTGGAAGAGGCAAAAAAGGAAGAGGAAGAAAGAAGAAGATTGAGAAGTTCAGTAGAAAAGGTAATAACTGAAAAGAAAAAAGTGACTGAGGCTTTAAAAGGAATAAAGTTTGGATTCCTTACATACATAGACTATTCAGACGGACAAGCCCCTCTTTCAGGAAATAACGAATATGGATATAGCAGATTCAAGATTACGAGAGGATACTTTACGGTAAAGAAGAAGTTTCTTCCATGGCTTTCTGCAAGAATGACAATAGACACACACATTGATGAACAGGGAGATTATGAATACAGGCTGAAGTATTTTTATACAGAGCTCAGACCTCCTGATCTTGGATTCCTCACTGACATGAAAGCAGAAATAGGTCTTGGTCATATTCCATGGCTTGATTTTGAAGAGCATGTGAATCCATACAGGATGCAGGGGACTATGGCAATAGAAAGAGCAGGAGTCTTCAATTCAGCAGATACAGGGATAAGTATAAGGGGATATTTTGGAGGAAAGATTGAAGATGCAAAAAGTCTTTTAGGAAATACGCATTATGCAGGAAGATATGGAAGCTGGCACATAGGCATATACAATGGTTCTGGATATCACGAGGCAGAAAAAAACAAGGATAAAGTCATTGAAGGAAGGATTACTTTTAGACCTTTTCCAGAAAGCTTTCCAGGTCTTCAGCTAAGCTATTTTGGACTTTATGGAGAGGGAAACAGAAAGACAGAACAGGGAGACTATCCTGACTATAGAGTAAATCTTTTTATGCTAAGCTATCAAAGTCCTTCTTTTATATTCACTGGACAGTATTTCAGGACAAAAGGAAATTCAAAAGGGACATGGATTGACAGGAATGGAGATCCACTTAAGACAGAAGGATTTTCGTTTTTTATAGACTACAGACTCTTTATAAAAAGACTTCACATATTTGCAAGATATGACTTCTTTGATCAGGACAGAGATGATCAGATAGCATCAGATACTGCTTATCAGATGTATGTGTTTGGTCTTGCATATGATGTTTACAGAGAAAATAAGGTTCTTTTTTGTTTTGAAAAGACAGATTATGAAGAAAATGCTGGAAAAAAAGGGGACATACCTCGCATAGGAAACAATCTTGGAGATGATTACAGGATTCAGGCAGTATGGCAGATTAAGTTCTGATAATTGACATAATCATAGAGTAAATGTTATACGAAAAGCAAAAAAAAGGAGGAGAGGGTGTGGGTGCAGAAGACAAGCTCATTCTTTGGTTCAGAGAGATAAGTCTCAAGGATACTGCTATTGTTGGAGGAAAAAATGCATCCTTAGGAGAGATGTATCAAAAGCTTACAGAAAAAGGTATAAACATTCCTAATGGATTTGCTATAACTGCTCATGCATATAGGTATTTTTTGAGCCATTCAAAAATAGATGGAGAGATAAAAAAGATACTTGAAGGATTAAATGCAAAAGATCTGGCAGATCTGAGAAGAAGAGGAAAACAGGTAAGAGATCTTATCCTAAATGCATCATTCCCTCCTGATCTTGAAAGACTCATATGTGATGCATACAGGAAGCTTTCAAGGGAGTTTGGCGTAGAAAGTGTAGATGTAGCTGTAAGGTCTTCTGCAACTGCTGAAGATCTTCCTGATGCAAGTTTTGCAGGTCAGCAGGATACTTATCTAAACATACAGGGAGAAAAAGAGCTTCTTGAGGCGTGTAAAAAATGCTTTGCAAGTCTTTTTACGAACAGGGCAATCTCATACAGGCACGATAAAGGATTTGGACAGATGGATGTTGCTCTATCTGTAGCTGTTCAGAAGATGGTAAGAAGTGATTCTGCATGTTCTGGTGTCATGTTTTCTATTGATACAGAAACAGGATTCAGGGATGTCGTCTACATTACTGCAGTATATGGACTTGGAGAAAATGTTGTTCAGGGAATAGTAAATCCTGATGAGTATTATGTGTTCAAGCCAACACTTAAGAAAGGAAAAAGACCAATTATTGGAAAGAAGATGGGGGACAGAGAAATAAAGCTTGTATATGCTGAAGGAAGTGAAAAGACAAAGAATGTTCCTATAAGTGATGAAGAAAGGTATCGTTACATACTGAGTGATGACGAGATACTTCAGCTTGCAAGATGGGCATGCATTATAGAAGAGCATTATAGCACGGAAGCAGGAAGATACATGCCAATGGATATAGAATGGGCAAAGGATGGAGATGGAATAAATGTAGGGACAGGAAAGCTTTTTATTGTTCAGGCAAGACCAGAGACGGTTCATTCTCAAAGGAATCAAAGGACTTATGAAAAGTATATACTTCTTGAAAAAGGAAAGGTTATAACAAAAGGGATGGCAATAGGATCAAAGATAGGGCAAGGTGAAGCAAATGTCATCCTTTCTCCAGATGAACTTGAAAAATTTAAACCAGGACAGATCCTCGTAACAAATATGACTGATCCTGACTGGGAACCTATAATGAAGATGGCTTCAGCAATTGTTACAAACAAAGGAGGAAGGACATGTCATGCAGCAATAGTCTCTCGTGAACTTGGAATACCATGTGTTATAGGAACAGGAGATGCTACTGAAAAGATAAAGACAGGACAGAAGATTACTGTCTGCTGTTCAGAAGGGGAAGAAGGATATGTGTATGAAGGGATTCTTAGGTATGATGTAAAAAGGATAAATCTTGATGAGCTTCCAAAGACAAAGACGAAGATAATGATGAATGTAGGAATTCCAGAACAGGCATTCTCTCAGTCAATGATTCCAAATGATGGTGTTGGTCTTGCAAGGGAGGAGTTTATAATAAATTCACACATAGGAATACATCCTCTTGCACTTGTTGAATACGAAAAACTTAAAGAAAGGGCAAAGGATGATCCTGAAATAGAAAAGCTCGTGAAGGAGATAGAAGAAAGGACGATACTTTATAAGGATAAAAAACAGTTCTTTATAGACAAGCTTGCAGAAGGGATAGGAAGGATTGCAGCAGCATTTTATCCAAAAGATGTGATCGTAAGGCTTTCTGACTTTAAGACAAACGAATACAGAAACCTTCTTGGTGGTCATCTATATGAGCCTGTTGAAAGCAATCCTATGATAGGATGGAGGGGAGCAAGCAGATATTATGATGAGAAGTTTCTGCCTGCATTTGAGCTTGAATGCAAAGCAATTCTTAAGGCAAGAGAAGAGATGGGACTTACAAACATAAAGGTAATGATTCCATTTTGCAGGACTCCTGAAGAAGGAAAAAGAGTAATAGAGCTTATGAAAAGGTTTGGACTTGTTCAGGGGAAAAATGGTCTTGAGGTTTATGTAATGTGTGAAATTCCAAGCAATGTCATACTTGCTGATCAGTTTGCAGACATATTTGATGGATTCTCTATTGGATCAAACGACCTAACACAGCTTACACTTGGTCTTGACAGAGACTCTTCTCTCGTTGCTCATCTTTATGATGAAAGAAATGAGGCAGTAAAAAGGCTTATAAAAGAGGTTATAAATGTTGCAAAGAAGAAGGGAAGGAAGATAGGTATATGTGGTCAGGCACCAAGTGATTTTCCAGAGTTTGCAGAATTTCTTGTAGAGTGTGGAATAGATTCTATAAGTCTTATACCTGATACAGTGGTTGAGACGAGACTCAGAATTGCAGAAAAGGAAAAACAGTTAGGGATAAGCCATGATGGAGAATCTGATAATAAGACCCATGAAGGGAGATGACTATTTGAGAATAGCTGAGATAGATAAGAAACTTCTTGGTCGTGAAAGGAAAAGATACTGGAAACTCAAAACAGAGATTCTTGAAAAAAGAAGTCCTTCACTTTCTCTTGTGGCAGAGGTGGATGGAAAAGTAGTAGGGTTCATTATAGGTGACCTGGCTGGATGGGGATATACTGTTCCTGAAGACATAGACATTGGATTTATAGATACACTTGGAGTTGATCCAGAATATCAGAGAAGAGGAATAGGAAAGGTTCTTTTTAATGAGATAGTAGAAAGGATGAAAAAGCTTGGAGTAAAGACTATATATACATTTGTTGACTGGAGAAACTGGGAACTTATAAGATTCTTTGATGGACTTGGATTTGAAAAAGGAGACATGATCAATCTAAAGCTAAGGCTTTTTTAAGCTTTTTTATGAATAACTCCTTTTCTATTTCTCCTTCTATTTTTATAAACCTTTCATTTTTTAAAAAAACGACCGTAGGAACTGCTTTTATCTTGAATCTTTCTAAAAGACTCCTTTTTGACTCATCTTCATCTGTAAGATCCACCTTCATAAGGACTGCATCCTTTGTCAATGACCTTATCTCTGGATCAAAAAGCATCTTTTCCAGTCTGATACAAGAAAGACACCATTCTGCAGAGAAGTCTAAAATAATAAGCTTTCCTTCTTTTTTTGCCTTTTCAAACAATTCTTTACTGTAAGAAGGAAGTCTTTGTGTTTTGTGGAATAAAAAAGAAGTGGAAAAAAAAAGAAAAAAAATGAACAAGGCTTTGTTTAAAATGGAAAATTTTCCACCTGTCTTTTCAAAAAAAACAAGATAAAATGCTGAAAAAATGGAGAAAGCTACAAGTATATAATCCCCAGCCATTCCAAGGACTGGTCTTATAAGATAAAGTGCAACAAATATCATCAAAAGACCAAGAATCTTTTTTACAAGTAACATCCACTCTCCTGGTTTTGGAATCCTTAAAATCAGACCTGAAAAAGTTGCCAGAACTCCTACAGGAAGTCCTATTCCAAGACTCAAAGAAAAGAAATACAGGAAGCTGTAAAAAAGGTTTGCTTCTTTTAATGCATAACTCATAAGACCAAGGATAACAGGACTTGCACATGGAGCAGCAAATACTCCAAAAAGACTTCCCATGATGAATGAACCAGTGTATCCAGAAAACTTTCTGGAGATTATCTGATTTACTTTATAAGGAAGCCTTATCTCCCATAAGTCAAAAAGACTGAGAGAAAGTATTATAAGTATTGTGGAAATTCCAGCTGTTATATATTCCTTCTGCAGGAAACATCCAAGGATGTTTCCTGTAACTGCAGATATAAGAGCAAGAATTGAATTTACAGAGGATATTCCGAGTATGTAAAAAACCACATGAATGTATAGGCTTCCTCTTATAGAACGAGCTTTCCCTCCAAAATAAGAAACTGTGAGAGGCAAGATTGGATAAACACAAGGTGTAAGATTAAGTGCTATTCCACTCAGGAATATAAGGAAGAACTTCATGAAGAATCAAGGATCTTTTTTATCCTTCTGCACCTTTCTTCTATATCCTCAGCATTTATTATGTCAGAAATTATAGCCACTCTTTTACAACCAGCTTCCAAAATCTTATCTATATTTCCAATCCCTATACCTCCTATTGCAACATATGGAACAGGACAGATCTCTTTTAAGACCTTCAATTTCTCAATCCCCACAGTATCTTCTGGATTCTCCTTTGTCCTTGTCTCAAATACAGGTCCAAATCCAACATAATCTGCTCCCTTTTCCACTGCTTCTTTTACCTGTTCTAAGGAATGAGTGGATATTCCTATAAGTCTGTCCTTCATAAGAGGTCTTGCATACTCTATTGGTATATCATCCTGACCAAGGTGAACTCCGTCTGCATCAACTATAAGTGCAATGTCTATGTCGTCGTTTACGATAAAAAGGACATCATACCTCCTTGTAATCTCCCTTAACTTTAGACCTATTTCCAGGATCTCCCTTTTAGTCCTGTGTTTTTCTCTAAGCTGTATTACATCTGCTCCACCTCTTATCTGCTTTTCAGCTACACTTATAGGATCATCTGCAAGTCTTCCAGGAGTAAAACAGTAAAGCCTTACTTTCTCAAATCTTTCTTTAAGCCTTTCCCTCATTCCTGATCCTTTCTATAAGGATCTCTGCAAGTCTTTTTCCTGACCTTAGCATTCCTCCAAATATAGGACCCATCCTTGGTCCACCAAATACATTGTTTACTGCCATTCCTGTAACATAAAGTCCAGGATAAACCTCTCCTGTATTCTGAACAGTAAATTCTTCACCTTTTTCTGCCCAAAGAGGCATCTCTCCTATAAGATCTCCTGTTTCTGTATTTAACCTTACACCCAGCTTTCTTTTTACAATATGACAAATTTCAGCAGGATGTCCTGTTCCATCCACTACAAATCTTGCCTGAATTCCTATTGGATCCACATGAAGTTCTAATCTTTCTACTGGAGACCAGTTTATGACAATTCCAGCTACTGCTGGCTTTTTCTCTTTCTCTCTAAAAAGCACATCAACGACTTTTATAAGATTAAATATAGGTGTTCCGGCTTTGACGCATTTAGATATTAAAGTAGATGTTGCTTCTATGCTGTCCATAACATAATATCCATCTGATCTTTTTTTATAGCTTATCCCTATCTCTTCTACAACAGAAATTGCTTCTTCTTGAACAACAATCTCATTAAACATCATCCCTCCACCCCACATACCTCCACCAGGAGAAAGCTTTGCTTCAAATATAGCAGCTTTTATTCCTGCCCTTCCAAGATAATATCCTGCTATCATGTTTGATGGGCCTGCACCAACAAGTGCTACATCCAGATTCAGGCAACTTATAAGCTTTTCTTTGAATGATTCTATGATATACTTAGAGATAAGGCTTTCATCCAACCTCATCCCTTTTCTCCTCCACTGTTTTTTGAAACCTATTATTTCTGATATACATTGTCAAGTGAAACTCAACTTGCTTTTTCTCAGCTCTCATAGTATCCTTAAAAGATGCTCAGGAGGATATTTGGAAAAAAAGTAGAAGAAATATCTTCTCATATCGTCCCACTTCTTCCAGAAAGCAGAATAATTCCAAATATTCTTACATTTACAGGACTTGGAATAAATCTTATAGCAGCATATCTATACTTCAGGGGACACATAAAAGCAGCTGGATTTTTCATACTCTTTGCAGGAATATTTGACATGCTTGATGGTGCTGTTGCAAGAGCAAAAAAAATTGCAACAGACATAGGTGCATTTACTGATTCTGTTGTTGACAGATATTCTGACTTCCTTATACTTGGTGGACTTTTTGCATATTTCATAAAAAAAGGAAGTTTTACCTACTGTATCCTCATGCTTTTTATCCTTTCCGGAACATTCCTTATAAGCTACATAAGAGCTAAGGCAGAGCTTATAATTCCAAGATGTGATGTTGGATTTATGGAAAGGGCAGAAAGGATCATATTCCTTTCCTTAGGTTCAATATTTGACATGCTGAAACCAACACTCTGGTTTCTTGCAATATTTACTCATCTTACGGCATTTTACAGGATCTACTATACAGTAAAGATATACAAAAAGAATCATCCTGATTGAGGATCAGGAATACCTGCTTCCTGAAACCCTTTTTTCCTCAAAATACAGCTATCACACATTCCACAAGGTCTTCCATCAGGAAGAGGATCATAACAGCTTACAGTCATACTGTAGTCCACACCAAGCTCAATTCCCTTTTTTATGATCTCTGATTTCCTCATCCTCATAAGTGGTGTCCTTATCCTTATCTTCATCTTTCCTTCTGTCGTCTTTTTCAAAGCAAGATTTGCCATCCTTTCATATGCTTCTATGTATTCTGGTCTGCAATCAGGATATCCACTGTAGTCTATGCTGTTTACTCCTATAAATACATCCTCTGCCTCAAGAACTTCTGCCCATGCAATTGCAAATGAAAGAAATATCGTATTTCTTGCAGGAACATATGTTACAGGAATCCCTTCCTTTATCTGCTCTTCACTTCTTCCTTTTGGAACTTCCATATCACCTGTAAGAGCAGATCCTCCTATAAGTCTCAGGTCTATGTCAATTATAAGATGCTTTTTTACTCCAAAAGCCTTTGCTATCTTTTTTGCTGCCTCAACTTCAAACCTGTTCCTCTGACCATATCTAAAACTTAATGCATAAAGCTCATATCCCTCTGATCTTGCTATTGCAAGTGTTGTCGTGGAATCTATTCCTCCGCTTAGAAGAATTACTGCCTTTTTAGACACCTCTTCTTTCTCCCCAGAGTATCTTATGTATCTGAAGATTAAGTCTTACACCAAGCCTTTCATCAAGTATCCATTTTGCAAGCTCTTGAGGAGAAAGCTTTCCATATACAGGAGAAAAATGGACTGGATTTGGTTTGAATGGAACTATTTTCCACTTTTTTAGGACTTCTTTTGCAAAATCAAAATCCCTTCTTTCAGCAATAACAAACTTTATCTCATCATGTTCTGAAAGTCTTTTCAGGTTCTCATAATCCATCTTTTCCTCCTCTCCACTGCAAGGACACTTAATGTCCACAATCCTTATACATCTTCTGTCAACAACACTTATATCCTTTGTTCCATTTGTCTCAAGAAGTACCTGAAATCCAAGATCAAGAAGTCTTTTTATGAGAATTGGTGTCTCATCCTGAATAAGTGGTTCTCCTCCAGTAATTTCTACAACATGACACCTGTAAGAAATGACCTTTTCTATTATCTCATCAATCTCCATATCCTTTCCTTCATAATATGCATAGCGCGTATCACAATAGGAACATCTAAGATTGCATCCAGTAAGTCTTACAAATACACATGGTCTTCCAGAAAATGTTCCTTCTCCCTGAATGCTATAAAATATCTCATTTACCTTTAGCATCAGTGTCTGAATGCCCTCTGTCCTGTAAACATCATTGCTATATCATACTCATTACATGCCTCTATTACCTCATGATCTCTTATTGATCCTCCTGGCTGAAGTATTGCACTTATTCCTTCGGCTGCTGCAACATCAACGGAATCTCTGAATGGGAAAAATCCATCAGATATCATGCATGATCCTGGAAGACCTGCTCTTTTCTCCTTTGTCTCAAGGTCTATCTCTTCTAAGAGCTCTTTTTTCTTTTTCCCTTCCTTTACTAAAAGTTTCAGCTCATTATATGAAATCCCATGTCTTTCAAAACACAGCCTTTCAGAAAAATTCCTGTATGCCTTAAATATAGCAATCTGAGCACAGCCTACCCTGTCCTGCTCTCCTGTTCCTATTGAAATCGTAGCACCATCCTTTACATATATGATAGAATTTGAAGTAACACCCTGCTCAACAGCCCATCCAAATATCATGTCTTCAAGTTCTCTTTCTGTTGGAAGTCTTTTTATCCTGTATTCCTTTCCTTTATAGACCGCTTTTGCAGGAATAAGATCTTCTTTACTTCTTATCCTGTTCAAAAAGGATTGCTGGACAATAATTCCTCCATCCATAAGTGACTTAAAATCAAGAAACCTTTTTTCTGCATATTCCTCAAGCCTTTCTATTCCTCTTATCCTTATTATCCTCAGATCCTTTCTTTTTGAAAGTATGTCAACAACACCTTCCTCAAATTCTGGTGCAACGACAACTTCAAGATAATTCTGACTTATAAGCTCTGCAGTCTCTCTGTCAACTGCCCTGTTAAAGACTGCACATCCACCAAATGCAGCAATTCTGTCTGCCATGTTTGCTCTGTAGTATGCAGAAGAAAGAGTTTCACCATATGCAACACCACATGGATTGTTGTGCTTTATTATTGCTACTGCTGGTTTTTTCATAAGATACTTGAGTATGTTCAGTGCACTGTCTATGTCTGTAAGATTTATCTTTCCTGGATGCTTTCCTGCCTGAATCATGTCCTCTTCTTTTATAGAAGAAACAAGACCCATTCCTGATCCTATGTATCCCTCAAAAGATCCTTCTACAAGCTCATAAAGAGCTGCTTCCTGATCAGGATTTTCACCATACCTTAGACCCCTTTCCACAAACTCTCCTTTTTCATCCCTTATCTTCCATCTCTTCTTTTTATACACAAGCTCCCTTTCCCCAAACCTTATCCTTATCTCAGAAGGAAAATGATCCTCTATGATCCTTCTATACATCTTTCTTATCTCTTCCATCACTTCCTCCCCTTTTATCTCTTTCTACATACGCATATGCATTGTGGTTGTGAATGGATTCAAAGCTTTCACATTCTACAGAAAACCATGTTATGTTTGGATCATCTTTTAGCTCAAGTGCAATATCTCTTACGACATCTTCTACAAACATGGGCTTATTGTATGCATGCTCTGTTACATATTTTTCATCTTCTCTTTTCAGAACAGAATAAAGATCACTTGATGCATTTCTTTCAACGAGTGCTATAAGATCCTCAATCCAGATGAATTTCTTAAATCTCACACTGAGCCTTACCCTTGCCCTCTGATTGTGTGCACCAGAACTGCTTATTTCCTTTGAACATGGGCAAAGTGTAAGAACAGGGACATCTACCTTTACTACAAGATCAAGCCTGTCAGTAAGCGTTCCAATAAATGTGCACCTGTATTCCATAAGTGCAGGAGTCCCTGTTACAGGAGCTGTTTTTTTTATAAAATACGGAAAACTTATCTCCATATGTGCACTTTCTGCATCAAGTCTCTGTTTCATCTCTTTCAGGACTTCTGAAAATGTCTGAAGAGATATCTTTCTGCTGTGCTGATTCAGTATCTCAACAAAACGACTCATATGTGTGCCTTTGTAATACCTTGGAAGACTCACATACATGTTTATTTCTGCAACCGTATGCTGTTCTCCCATACTTTTGTCAAGAACAGTAATTGGATAATATATACCCTTTACTCCTACTTTATCTATGTCTATGTTTCTGTAATCTGCAGAGCTTTGAATGTCTTCCATTCCTTTCCTCCTTTTTAAACCTCGTAGAAGACTGAAAATAATCCCAGAACTTTTATGTGTCAAGTGAGATTTCAGAGAAGTGCCTCTTTTATCTCTTCTGCTATCTTCATTGCTGAAGAAAGAGGATCTTTTGATTCCCTTATAGGACGACCACAGACTATGTAGTCTGCACCTGAAAGGATGGCATCTTTTGGTGTTACTATCCTTTTTTGATCATCTTTCCTTATAGCCCAGGAAGGTCTTACAGCAGGAACAACAGTAAGGAATCTTTTTCCAAACTCTTTTTTTATCCTTGCAACTTCCCTTCCAGAACATACCACTCCATGACATCCTATCTTTTTTGCCCATTCTGCTCTAAGAAGGACAAGTCTTTTTATGTCAGAATATCTGTATCCAAACCTTTTTGCCATATCCTTGTCTATACTTGTAAGAAGAGTTACGGCAAGGATTTTTGTCTTCCCTTTTTTTATTCCCTTAAATGCCTCTTCTGGAAGCTCTGGATGAACTGTTATAAAGTCAGGATTGTATTGAAGTGCTGCTTTAAGTGCCCTTTTTACTGTTTCTGGGATGTCGTGAAGTTTCAGATCAAGAAATATCTTGTTATCGCATATGTCCCTTATTGCATTTAATATAGTTGGTCCTTGACTTATAAAAAGCTCAAGTCCTATTTTGAAAACACCAACAGCATCTTTTAGAAGATTTACATATCTTATGACTTCGTCATATTCAGAAAAGTCAAGAGGAAATATTATGTAGTCCTTTGGCTTTTTCATGAAAAAAATATTAGAGAATCTGTTGCATGAAGTCAAATTTTATTTTATACTTTATTTGAAAGCCACTGTAGCTCAGCTGGTAGAGCACCTCACTCGTAATGAGGGGGTCCACGGTTCGAATCCGTGCAGTGGCTTTTATCTTATTTTTTGGAGAAAAAAGATGAAAGAAGAAATAAGAGACTATTTTGAGTGTGAATGTGGAAACAGAGAATTTGTTCCTGTTTATACATTTTCTCTTAGATTCCACAGGGTAAATTTTTCTGATGAGCTTATGTATGACAGGATAAATGAAGAGTTTTTTGAGTGCAAAAAGTGCCACAAAAGATATACACCTGAACAGATACAGGAAGCTTTAAGACAGATAAAAAAGAAAAGAAGAGGTTAGGTCTTTCTCTGCCTTATTATTTCTGAAAGGAAAATTCCTGTTGCTACTGAGACATTAAGAGCTTCTATTGCTCCAAATACAGGTATGTTTACTATCTCATGACATACATTTTCTACAGGCTGACTTATCCCTTTTTCTTCATTTCCCAAAACAAGAACGAGTTCCCTGTCCCAATCAAAGTCATAAAGAGAGACATTTCCTCTGCTTGAAGTTCCTATAATCCAAAATCCTTCATCAGAAAGTCTTTTTAATGCACTTGCCATGTTTGCTACTCTTACGATAGGAACATAGAGATAAGCACCAGAAGATCTTTTTATTACTTGTGCAGAAACACTTACAGACCTTTTCTTAGGAATAACTATTCCGTTTACTCCAAAAAATGCAGATGTCCTTATTATTGAGGCAAAGTTTCCTTCGTCTGTAATGTGATCAAGTGCAATGATTATGGGTTTTTCATTCAGGTCTTTTACATGCAAGATAAGCTCATCCAGGGTTTTGTATCTGAAGTCAGAAACTATTGCAACAATTCCCTGATGATTTACATTTGGAACAAGAAGAGAAAGTTCCTTGTAATCTTTATAATTTATAGATATCCCTTCCCTTTCTGCTATTTCCAAAATCTCCTCCAAAGCAGAAAGGCTTCTTCTTGCAATCCATATCTCTTTTACCTGATCAGGATTGTTTCTAAGAATTTCTGTTACAGCTCTTACTCCAGATACAGGAATCATCTTATTATCCTTTCTATGCAAGAAATCCTTTCTTCTTTTTTACATCTTTCTGCAATTATTATAGCCTCCACTTCTTTCACAGCCTTTTCTATTCTGTCATTTATGACAATAAAGTCATAATATCTTGCCATCTTTATCTCTTCTATAGCCTTAGAAAGCCTTTCCTCAAGTTCTTTTTGATCTTCTGTCCCTCTTTTCATAAGCCTTTTTTTCAGTTCAGAAACTGATGGTGGAAGAAGAAAGATAAGTATGGAGTTATCAAATCTCTTCTTTATGTTCAAAGATCCTTGGATGTCTAAATCCAAAATAACATCCTTCCCTTCCTTAAGCTTCTCTTCTACACTTCTGAAAGAAGTTCCATAGTAGTCAGAATATACCTTTGCCCATTCAATAAATTCTCCATCTTCTATCATCTTTTGAAACTTCTCTCTGCTTACGAAATAATAATCTACTCCGTCTTTTTCTCCCTCTCTTGGTTTTCTGGTAGTATGAGAAATAGAATAAGCTAAATTTTCAACCTTCTTTAAAAGCTCTTTTATTACAGTGCTTTTCCCAACTCCAGAAGGACCAGATATTATAAAAAGTCTATTTTGGCTTTTCATGTTTTGCATCAGGATCAAATCTCTGTGCAAGCGTCTCTGATTGTATAGCTGAAAGGATTACATGATTGCTGTCTGTTATTATAACAGCCCTCGTCTTTCTTCCATGTGTTGCATCTATCAGTCTTTTTTCTGCCTTTGCTTCATCTCTCAGCCTTTTTATAGGAGCTCCATTAGGAGATATAATAGCTATAACCCTTTCAGCTGCCACAGAATTCCCAAAACCTATGTTTATCATTTTTGGACACATCTCCAATACTCCTTATTTTATTTATTCCACATTTTGAACCTGTTCTCTTAATTTTTCAATCTCACCTTTTAGTTCAACAACGAGAAGAGATATCTCCTTATCTTGTGATTTTGCTCCTATTGTATTTGTCTCTCTTGTCATTTCTTGAATGAGAAAATCAAGTCTTCTTCCAACAGGCTCATCTTTTTCAAGATACTTTCTGAACTGCAAAATGTGACTTTCAAGCCTTACAAGCTCTTCTGTTATATCAGATCTTTCTGCAAACAGAGCTACTTCTTGATTCAGTCTTTCTTCATCAAGCTGAACTTCTCCATTCACAAGTCTTCTCAAGTTTTCCTTCAGCTTTTCTTTATATTCAGAAATCAAAGCAGGAGCTCTTTCCTTTATCTGAAGTATCCTCTTTTCTATCAAATCAAGCCTATCAAGAAAGTCCTTTTCTATAACCATCCCTTCCTGTCTTCTCATCCTTTCAACAGAATCAAGAGCAGAACTTATTGCTGAAAATACCTTCTCTTTTAGGCTTTCAATCTCTATTTCCTTAGGTTTCTGTATGATAACATCTCTCAGATGACAAAATGTATCAACTGTTACAGTTGGATCAATGGAAAGTGTCTCTGAAAGTTCTTTAAATATGTTCATATATGCCTTTGCAACAGCTTCATTCAAAATGATCTCATATGCTGTCTTTCCTGGAATAGGTTCAAACTTTATGTATACCTCAATCCTTCCTCTTGCCAGTCTTTTTGAAATAAGAGACCTTATCTCTGCTTCTAAAGGAAAAAGATCTTGTGGGATCCTGAGTATTATGTCCCTGTATCTGCTATTCAGTGTCCTTATCTCTACATGAATAATAAAATATTCTGCTTCAACCTCTGCCTTTCCATATCCTGTCATACTTTTTATCATTTTCTTCTCAGCTGTTTCAGATATATTTCTCTTACATGATTAAAAAGATCTTTCTGTTCTGCATAATCCGGATATGTCCATTCAAGTGGTCTGAATGACTTATTTTTATAGATCAGGGTAACTTCTGCATATATTCCATTTGAAAGATAGATCCTGTGTGCATAATTTTTTCCTGTAACAAGAACAAGCTTTTCAAGACTTATATATCCAGGATCTATGTTTATCCTTCTTTTCCCACAGACAGAATATTTCTCTTCTATCTGATTTGTCTTAAGCTTTACTGAGACTATGGAATCTGGTCTTATAAGATTCTCAAAAGAGATGAATCTTCTGTGAAGAGGCCATCCCATCTCTTTTTCATAATATCTGCTCTTGTCAAAAAAAAGCTCTGGACTCATCCAGTCAACAGGACCAAATAAAGGTTCAAGTTCCCGCCTTATTACTTCTTCAATAAGATCCTTTTCAGCAGAAAAAAGACTGCATATAAGTTTTACATCACTTGGCTCTTTAGGTTTGCTCATATGTCAAGCTGTTCTACTTCAAGTGCATTATTCCTGATAAATTCTCTCCTTGTATCTACCTTATCTCCCATAAGTATACTGAATATTCCATCTGCTTCTACCATGTCCTCTATCCTTACCTGAAGTAGTCTTCTTCTTTTTGGATCCATTGTTGTCATCCATAGCTGTTCTGGATTCATTTCTCCAAGTCCCTTATATCTTTGAATCTCAAGACCTTTTTTACCTCTCCTCATAAGCTCTTCCAGAAGCTCCTCATGGCTGTAAGCTACATATTCTCCGTCTTTTCCAGTGATCCTATATGGAGGAAGTTTGAGTCTTTCTTTTATCTGTCTTGAAAGCAAAAACAGGTTTCTCAATTCTGGAATGGAAAAAAAGTCGCTGTCTATTTCTATAACAGACACTTCAGGTCTTTTATACCTCAGCTTTAGCTTCCAGAAATCCTTATCTTCCTCAATTCTTACATCCTCTATCTCAAACCCATCTTTTTTAAGTCTTCTTATAAGTCTCTCTATAAAGTCCCTTTCTTTGTATCCAGAAAAGTCTATGTCTAAGGAAATAAAGTCCTTTATGAATTCTTTGCTATAGCCATTTTTTGAAAGTCTGTTCAGGTTGTCAAAAAATCTTATGAGGATCTTTATAAGATCAGCTAAGGATCTTCCATGAATAGCTTTTCCATCTTTAAGGATAACCTTTTCTGACTTAATAACCCTTTCTATTATAAAATTCCTAAACTCTTCCTCATCCTTTACATAAACCTCTTTTTTCTTATCTGAGATCCTGTAAAGAGGGGGTTGAGCAACATAAAGATGTCCTTTTTCAATAAGCTGAGGCATGTATCTGAAGAAGAATGTAAGAAGGAGTGTCCTTATGTGAGAACCATCAACATCTGCATCTGTCATGATGATTATCTTGTGATACCTGAGTTTATCTATGTTAAACTCCTTTTCACCGATTCCTGTCCCTATTGCTGCTATCATTGTCTTTATCTCTTCATTTGAAAGAAGCTTGTCAAATCTTGCCTTTTCCACATTCAGTATCTTTCCTTTTAGTGGAAGGACTGCCTGAGTTCGTCTGTCTCTTGCCTGTTTTGCAGATCCTCCTGCAGATTCTCCTTCAACTATAAAAAGTTCACTTTTTCTTGGATCCTTTTCCTGACAGTCTGCAAGCTTTCCAGGAAGGGAATATTCAGAGATCAGTCCTTTTTTCCTGACGAGCTCCTTTGCCTTCCTTGCAGCTTCTCTTGCTCTTGCTGCATCTGTTGCCTTTTCTAATATTGCCCTTAGATCATCTGGATTTTCTTCAAAAAAGCTGCCAAGTCCTTCATTTACTATATTTTCAACAATCCCTCTCACTTCAGTATTTCCAAGCTTTGACTTTGTCTGACCTTCAAACTGTGGATTTGGAAGTTTTACGCTTATTACTGCCGTAAGTCCTTCTTTTACATCTTCTCCTGTAAGTTTGTATTTCACATTCTTGAATGTCTTTTGAAGATATTGATTCAAAGTCCTTGTAAGAGCAGACCTGAAACCTATTACATGAGTTCCTCCTTCAGCAGTATGTATGTTGTTTGCATATGAAAAAAGTGTTTCCTGATATGAGTCATTATATTGGATAGCAACCTCTACGAGTATATTGTTCTTCTTTCCAGATATATATATAGGCTTATGCAATGTCTGCTTGTTTTTATTCAGATATTCTACAAATGATACTATTCCTCCTTCATACAGAAATTCCTTCTTTTTTCCTGTCCTTTCATCAGTAACCTTTATGTAAACTCCACTTGTAAGAAAAGCAAGTTCTCTCATCCTTTTTGCAATTGTCTCAAAGTCAAATTCCACGGTTTCAAATATTTCTCTGTCAGGAAGAAATCTTATCTTTGTTCCTGTCTTATCCGTCTTTCCTTTTACCTTAAGTGGTGTTACAGGTTTTCCTCTCTCATATCTCTGATAATATATCTTTCCATCCCTGTATACTTCTACTTCCAGAAATTCAGAAAGTGCATTTACAACAGATACTCCTACTCCATGAAGTCCTCCAGATACCTTATATACAGAGCTGTCAAACTTTCCTCCTGCATGAAGTTTTGTCATAACAACTTCAAGTGCTGGTTTCCCTTCTGTCTCATGTATATCTACAGGAATTCCTCTTCCGTTGTCTTGTATAGAAATGCTTCCATCAGAGAATATGTGTATTATTATCCTGTTACAATATCCAGCCATTGCCTCATCAATACTGTTATCAACTACTTCCCATACAAGGTGATGAAGTCCTTCTGTTCCCGTATTTCCAATATACATTGCAGGTCTTTTTCTTACACCCTCAAGTCCTTCAAGGACTTTTATGTGAGAAGCCCTATATTCTGCCATGGCTATAACCTCATGGGCATAATTAATGCTAAGAATCCGTGATCTTCCTCACCTTTTATTATACAAGGGTTGTTGTTATCTATAAATCCCAGACTAACTGTTCCACTTTCCATTGGTTGAAGAGCATCTAAGAAGAATTTAGGATTAAATGCAATTTCCATCTTCTCCTTTAAACCTTTTCCTTCATAGATTATGTCTATCTCTTCAAATGCCTCTCCAAGTTCAGGATTTGTTGATATAAGTCCTATTTTTTCTTTTTGCAAAATTATCCTTACTGCACGATATTTATCTGTTCCAACTATAAGCATTCTTCTGAGTGCTTCTATAAACCTCGTTCTGCTTATGAATATCGTATGATCTGACTTTTCAGGAATTACACTTTCATAGTTAGGAAACTTTGCATCCAGAAGTCTTATTACAAGTGTCCTGTTTCCTTTTTTTACAACAAAGTTCTGATCTTTTATCCCTATGTTTATCTTTCCAGGTTCTGCAGACATCTTATTCAGCTCTGTTATACCTTTCTTTGGAATTAGTATTCCTTCAGAAAGCTCAAGATCTTCTATTTCAGGGATATTTTTCTCTATAAGAGAGAGTCTATGTCCATCTGTAGCTACAAATCTAAGATATGTCCCTTCTTCTTTCTCCTTCTTTTCAACAAACATTCCTGAAAGCTTAAAACCTACATCTTCTGTGCTTATCGCATATGCTGTCTTTTTTATCATGTCTCTTATCGTAGGACCTTCAACAGGAAAAAGATCAACTTCAGATGGCTCTGTTAATACAGGAAAATCTTCTGGAGGAAGTGATGAGAGTCTGAAATGTGCTATTCCGTCTGATATAAAAACTCGCTGATTTTCTTCGTCTTTCACATAAAATTCCTCCCTCTTACTTTCTCTTATTATCTCAAAAAGCTTCCTTCCAGGCACAACAACATTTCCTTCCTCAATTACATCAGCAGGAACAGACTGCTGAAATGAGATTTCTAAGTCTGTTGCAGAAACAGTAATCTTTTCCTGTTCTGCTGAGATGAGTATGCTTGAAAGTATAGGCATATTACTTCTTTTTTCTATTATTCCCTGAGTTTTAGAAATGCACTCTAAGAATTCCTCTCTTTTTACTTTGAATTCCATAGTTTTCTCCTTTTTCAGTTTTCAACATTTTGACAGTTATGAAAAAAATAATTCTATAGAGACTTTTAAAAAATATAATAGTAATAATAGAGAATGTCAAAATGTTGAAAACTAAGATAACATGTTAGAAATGCTAAGGAATTTTTCAACAAAAAGATGTTGAAAATTTGTTGAAAACTTTCATAAATTTTTCCATCTCAGAATCTGAATGCCTTTTCAGATAAAATTCGTAAATTTCTCTTGCATCACTTACAAGACCAAGTCCTATAAGTATCTGACCAGAGTTCCATATAATGTCAGGATTTTCAGGATCTATTTCCATTGCTTTTATCATGCACTCAAGAGCTTTTTTCTTTTCTCCTTTTTGCCAGTATATTGCTCCAAGATTGTTGTATGCAAGTGCATGTTTTGGATTTAATCTTATAACCTTTTCAAAAACACTTATAGCTTCTTCTGTTTTTCCTTCCCTGTAAAGTTTTTCTCCTTGAGAATAAAGGTATTCTGGATCTTCTTCTGATATGTCCTTCATAAGATAAGCCTGAGCCATACTTAAAAACCTTGTCAGGTTTTCCTCAGTTGGATTTTCAAGAAGTCCTTTTGCTGATTCCTTCAATCTTTCATCAGGCCATCCTTTCCATACATCAACATGCAAGACATCTTCATCGACCTTTCCTTTTTTTCCTACAAGGAAATCCTTAATCCCTTCAACAAATCCTTTTAAACAATCCTTTGTCTTTTTTAGATCCCTCCAGTAGTCCCTTCTGATTGCATCAAAACAACCATGTATGTCTTCTTTATAAAAAAGAAGCAGATTCCTTGTTGCATAATATGAGCTTATAGGTGTCCTCAGCCATGAACCAACTGTAGCTCCTCCTTTGTGATATACCTTTGAATAAGGGTTATAAATTATTTTCCATCCTTTTTCCAGAACCCTCTTGCAGAATTCATTATCTTCAAAATAAAGAAAATACTCCTCATTCAGAAGACCTACATCTTCAAAAACCTCTCTCCTTATAAGGACACTGCAGAAAGGAGCATATTTCTCTATATAGCAAGGAGAATCTTTTCTGTCTTTTTTTCCTGAATAATAAGGAACAGATCTTCCATCAAACTGAACCATGTCTCTTTTTTCAAAGCAGTAAATCTTTGAAGCAACAATTCCAGCATTATTTTTTTTAAGTTCTGCTATATACAGAGAATTCTCCAAGGCTTTTTTTTCTATTTCAGTATCACAGTTAAGCAGCCATATGTATTCTGAACCTTTTTCTAAGGCATATCTTATCCCTATATTGCTTCCTCCAGCAAATCCTCTATTTTCTCCTGTTTCTAAAAGAACTACTTCTTTTTCAAAATCTGATCTTTTTAAAAATCCTTTTTCCTCAAGCCATCTTTTTAGATTCAAAAGATCCTCCTTTTTTGAACCATTATCTACAACAATTATCTTTGTCTTTGCATATTCAACATTCCTGACAAGGGAGTCTATACAGTGAACAGTATCCTTCCAGCTGTTATAATTCACAATAACAACAGAGACCTTTGTCCCTCTGACTTTTACCTTCCCCTTCCACTTCCTTATAAGCCTTTCCTCATTTTCTTTTACTGCATTAAACCTTCCTTCTGTTACTGATTCAAAGTGATACAGAACACTTTTTGGATTATATATTATCCTGTATCCTTTTTCTTTTACCCTGAAGCAGTAATCTACATCTTCAAATCCATTAAGGAATCCTTCATCAAATCCTCCAAGCTCATCAAATAGCCATTTTGGAGTCAGCATACATGCTCCAGTAACTGCTGGATATTCTTTTTTTATGTTTGCTTCAGGAATATCTGCTGGTTCTCTGTAATATATATGAAACGGAGTTATAGGAAGAAGATAATCGCAGACTTCTACACCTGCATGCTGTATCTTTCCATCTGGAAAAAGGAGTTTGCTTCCAACAACCCCTACTTTCTCTTCCTCCTCAGCAGTCTTTATAAGCTCTTCAAGCCATCCTTCTAAAGGGATTGTGTCATTGTTTAAAAATAGAAGATAATTTCCTTTTGCAATCCTTGCTCCCTGATTGCATGCCTTTGCAAAGCCCAGATTACTCATGTTATGAATGACTTTCACATTTTCTACTTTTGCAGAAAGACTATCAAGATACTCCTTTGTTCCATCTTTTGAACCATTATTTACGACAATAAGTTCAAAGAGAAACTTAGGAGTTACTCTGTAAAGTGCGTCTATGCATTTTTTTGTATACTCAAGCTTGTTAAAGACAGGAATAATTATAGAAACCTTCATCTTTTTCCTCCTTTTTTTAAAAAAAATCGGACTTTTTTTTTATTTGTCCGTGATTATTTGGATCTTATACGTGAAAGGAGGGAGTTGTAATTTTCTAAAAGAAACCTTATGATAGCTTCAGACTTCTTCCTTAATAAACTTCCATCTCTTTTTCTTATCTCCTCTCCTTTTATAAGAAGACCTTTTTCATAAAGAACGCAGATTATGTAATCTTCTGGATCTGGTTTTACATGAAGCCTCTTTCTCAAATAGTCAAACCAGTATCCAAATTCGTGTGTGTGTTCAAGGTGTTCTACAGGAATAGAAAACTCAAAAGAGAGAGCCTGAGCAAGTGCAGGAAGAAGTTGAGATCCTGCAATATAGTCAAGTGCATGAGCTATTTCGTGAATAACAGTGCTTTCATTTACTTCTTTTTTTACTGCAATATATATGTTTTTTGGATCTGTTATCTTTGTCTTTAAAACATTTACCATAACTGCATCAGGTATCTTTTTTAAACCAAATATCTTTGCATATGAATCTATGTCTATAAATCTCAAACCAAAATCCTTTCCTGTTATTTTCCTTATGTCCAACTTCTTCTTTATTTTCTTTATAGGCTTATAATCAACTTCTGGAAGGCTTGTTATCATAAAGCTCTTTTCAAATGGAATCTCTTTAAGAGCCTTTGCTATAAGTTTTTCTTCATCAATCATCTTCTATAATCTTATCCTTATGAGCATCATATGACCAGCATGGAAGAGGAGATGCAACACCTGTATCTGCATCTATCATGTATCTGTATGATGCCTTTACATTTTGTGTCTTAAGAAGATGATCCCATCCCCTTACAAAATAAGGACATTCATCATTAAAACATACCCAATTGAATTCTGCTGTCCAGGTTGAATTAAGAGGAGGTCTCCATTTCTTCATCTTTGAACCACAGTATGGGCAGGTTGGAGGTTCTTTTACTTTCATTACCTGCCTCCAGTTTTATTTTTTTCTGGACATTTTTTTCTGAATTTGCATAAATAGCAGGATGTGCACAGAAGGAAGGAAAGTTTTGAGAAAACTGTAGAGGAGGGTGGTCTGAGGGGGTTTTTAGGGGGCAGGATTCCTGTGCACATCCTGCTATCTTCTTTCATATTCCTCTTTTACCTTCATCAGATATATGACAAGTGGTCTGTATACGAGATGAGCCCATTTTGCAAATGGAACTTCAAGGATTAGCATAGGAACAGCAATCATAAGATGAAGGACATAAAAGACATATGTTGCAATTGGAAGATCAAGTAGTCTGCAAAAGTGAACAATTATTCCAGTAAGAGTTGTAAGCTGAAGAAGTATTAGAAATGTCCAGTCTGTTGCATGACTGTTCTTATATGGTGCTTTGCTCTTTTTTATCCTTCCAATAAGTGCATATGTTGTTCCATAAAGGAGTGCAAATGTTGCATAATATCCAAAAAGTCTCATAGGATGAAACCAAGGATAAATTACATCTCTCTGAAATTTAATTGGTTCCCATGCAAGACCAATGACCTTTATTCCACCAGCAAGAAATCCTACGACAAGAAGGAATGCAGTGCTGTATCCAGTCATTATAAGAAAATGGATCAACCACTGTCTTTTATCAGTGCAGTCCCTCAATCTTTTTTGTGTAAAGAAGTGAACGATAAATTCCTTTGCCTGACTTACATAGATGTTTAAAGGAATCTTAAAAAGGAGATCACCCATTATAAACTTTGCACATCTGTATGCGTTTGTTATAAGGAAAAATGTAAGGACGGCTGCCATAGTAAGATCAGCTATTTCTATTGCTTCAGCAGGCCAGACAGAATTTATTGCAGCATGTTTCAGGTTTGGATTTGGAAGGTGAAAAAGACAAAGTGCAATTCCTGTAAATATTGCTACGAAAAATATAGACATTATTTCAAAGCTTTTTGATGTATAAAACTTTTTTGAAAATCCTGTCCAGTCGTATACTGACGTAAGATACCTGCGAAGAACCATCATAGTTTCACCAGGATCAGCTCCTCTTGGACACCTGTCAGAACAGTCACCACAGTAATAGCAGAGCCACGGTTCTGGACTTTTCAGGATCTTTTCCTTTAGCCCAAGCTGAATGTATTTTACAAATCTTCTTGGAAAAGGATTCTCTTCAGTAGAAAGAGGGCATACTGCTGTGCAGTTTCCACAATGAAAACACTTTAAAGCATCTTTCTTTAACCCAAAATCCTCAAGCTCTTTTACGAAATTAGGATCTACTTTTACCGCCATAGCACTACCTCCATTACCATCCTTTGAATGGATTTGGTCCTATTTCTTCTATTGTCTTTACAAAGCTTTCAATCATTTCAGGAATCCTTGGATAATCATCTATAGCAACTATTTCAAACTTTACTCTTTCTGGCTCAAGAGCAAGTCTTTCAAGTGTTTCAGATATCTTGCTCAACCTTATATTTGCAAGCTCACTTCCTTTTACAAAATGACACTGATAATCATCTCCATGCTTGCATCCGAGAAGAAGAACACCATCTATCCCTCTTGAAAGTGCATCTGCAATCCATACGAGATTAAGTGAACCAAGACATCTAAGTGGTATGACCCTTATCCATGGCTTAACTTTAAGCCTGAACTGACCTGCCATATCAAGTGCAGGATATGCATCATTTTCACAGGCAAATACAAGGATTCTCAGTTTTTCCTCATCTTCTGGAACTTCTATAGCCCTTAACATCTCTCCAATTATGCTTACAGAATAGTCCTTGAATGATATAATCCTCTGTGGACATGCTCCCATGCATGTCGCACATCTTCTGCATCTTGTAATAATAGGAATAGGATTTGCTTTTTCGTCTTCATTAATTGCACCAAATGGACATTCAACAGTGCATCTCTTACACTGTGTGCATCTTGAAAGATCTATTTCAAGATAGCCTCTTTCCCAGGTCCTTGGATGAACGACCTGACCTTTTGCAGTCCTTTCAACACACTGAATAGCCTTCATCATTGCTCCTGCTCCATCATCCTTTGCAGAATCAATTCCCATAGGTCTCCTGATGCATCCAGCAGCATATATCCCTGTCCTTCTCGTCTCATATGGGAAGCAGATAAAGTGAGAATCAGGGAAGTCGTATTTTAAGGCAGGCATCTCTGGTCCTTGTCTATACTGAAGATTCAGTATGTTGCTCCTTCTTATAAGATCTGGTGGAACTTCTATCTCTTCTCCTTCAGATTCTATCTTTTCCTGAATTATCTCTTCACCAAATGCACTTACAGGAACAGCTCCTGTTGCAAGGACAACGAGGTCAAGATCCTCAAGGATGACATCTTCTCCAAGTATTTCATCCTTTGCAACAACAGATACCTTATCTCCCTCAACCTTTACCTCTGTCTGCTGTGATCTTATAAAGATTACACCGAGCTCTTGTGCTCTTCTGTAAAGATCTTCTTCATGTCCAGGAGTTCTCATTTCACGAAATACTATGTATACATTTGCTTCAGGATCATTCTGCTTTATCTCTATTGCCTGTTTCAGAGATGCTATACAGCAGAATGTAGAACAGTATGGAAGGTGATTTGGATCTCTCTGTCCAACACACTGAATAAATGCAACATTCTTTAATCCTTCTTTCTGTCTTTCTTCAAACTGGACACTTGTTATGACCTTAGGAGATTTTCCGTATCCATATTTTGGATCAAGCTTTTCTGGATCATATGGAACCCATCCTGCTGCAACAACAATTGCTCCAATCTTATGTTCTACGGTCTTTCCATCCTGATTTATCTTTACCTTAAATATACCAGGTCCACCTTCTGTGCTTTCAATCCTTGCTCCTGTATATACCTTTATCCTTTCATTTTTGGTTACTTCCTCAATAAGTCTGTCTATATCATTATCCTTTATGTCCTTATATGGCATTGTTGCAATCTTTTTTACCTTCCTCTGAAATCCTCCAAGTTCTTTTTCCTTTTCTACAAGGATTATGTTATATCCTGCCTTTGCTCCTTCAATTGCTGCACTAAGTCCAGCAACCCCTCCTCCTACAACAAGTATGTCTTTTGAAACCTCTTCCTCAGGTATGTAAGGAACAGGAAGTTCCATGTTTTTTACTTTTACGAGAGCCATCCTCAGATAATCTTCTGCCATCATCTGTGTGTCTTCATTCTTTGGCTCCTGTATCCAGGCGACCTGTTCTCTCAGGTTTACCCTTTCAAGAATACAGTTTTCAAAACTGAATACATCTGTCATGACCCTTGGAGAACATGCAGCAATTATCAAAGCATTTACTCCATCTGATATGTCCTTCTTTATTATCTCCAGTCCTTCTTCAGAACAGAATGCCTTATGGCGTCTGCAAACTGCTGCTTTTCCTTCTTCAGTTGCAACTTTTTCAAGTGCTTCCATATCCAAAGATTCACCTATCCCACACCCCTCACAAATATAAACACCTATCTTCTTCTCCATCTGAATTACCTCCTCACAAGAGATTGGATTGCTCTAAGAGCAGCTGCTGTTCCATCCTGAACAGCTTCTGCTACTCCAGTAGGCTTTCTTGTGCAGCCTGCAGCATATATTCCAGGAGCTGGATTGTGTGATGCTATAAATCCGTATTCGTCAATTGGAAGATCAATTGGAAGGGATTCTAAGGAAGAATTTGGCTGCATTCCTGTAGCAAGGACAACAAGATCTACTTCTATCTCTTTCAGTGCTTCAGCTGTAGTGTCTTCAACTTTCAGAAGAAGCTTACCATCTTTTTCTGTAATCTTTGCAACCTTTCCTTTAAAGAACTTTATCTTCTCATCATCTTTTACACTGTTATAAAAGTCTTCCATCCTGTCAGTAGCTCTTATGTCTATGAAGAATATGTATATTTCACATTCTGGAAGCTGTTCTCTTATGTATCTTGCATGTTTCATAGAAGCAAGACAGCATACACCAGAGCAGTATGGAAGATGATTTTCATCACGAGATCCTGCACACTGAACAAATGCTACCCTTTTTGGTGGTTTTCCATCCGAAGGTCTGAGTATCTTTCCTTTTGTTGGTCCTGTCCAGCTTACAAGCCTTTCCATCATTACATTCGTGATCACATCCTTATACTTTCCAAATCCATATGTATCAAGTTTTTTTGCATCATACGGACTCCATCCAATAGCAAATATTATTGCTCCTACATTCAGTTCAATCCTTTCTTCTTTCATATCAAGATCAATTGCACCATAAGGACATATGTCTTTCAGTTTTTTTGCCTCTTCGCTCTTTGCATAAGAGCTTTCCATCACATAGCGCATAGGATATGCAAGTGGATGAGGAAGGTATATTGCCTTTACCTTGTCCATTCCATAATTAAATGGATTTTCTATCTGAGCTGTGCATTCCTTTTCACATATTCCACATGCAGTGCACCTTTCATTTACATATCTTGGATTTATCTTTACAGTAACCTGGAAATTCCCTTCTTCTCCCTTTATTTCTTCAACTTCTGCCATTGTAAAGACCTTTATGTTTGGATTCGTCTTTATTCTCCTGAAGTTTATCTCAAGACCACAGTATGGAGGACAAAGCTTTGGAAAGTAATGATATATCTGTGTTACTCTTCCTCCTATGTAGGGATTCTTTTCAACAATATATGTATTAAAACCTGCTTCTGCAGCTTCTATAGCTGCTGTTAGACCGCTCATTCCTCCACCTACAACCAAAATAGATTTATTTTCAGCTGCCATCTTCCCCTCCTTTCAAAAAACGGTATAACGCCCTGGGCTTTTTAAGCCCAGGGCGTTATTTTATTTAAGCCCTGTTCTTATACTCCTGGCATATGCCATACATCCTTCTTCATAAGCTCCCATTCACCTGTCTCTGGATTCCATCTGCAGTTTACGAAGCAGTGCCAGTTCTTTTCATCCATTTCTGGGAAGTCTGCTCTGAAGTAGTATCCTGGCCATCTTGTTTCCTCTCTAAACAGGACACTTCTTACATGAGCTTCTGCCTGCCACATCCTGTGGATGCACTCCCAGCACCTCATAAGCTCATGGAGATCACGAGCTGCAAGCTTTTCACTGTCTTCTTTCAGGAACTGAAGAAGCTCAAGTCCTCTTTCAAGAAGATGCTTGTTTGTCTTAAATCCAACATTTACTCCACCTGCATACTCATCCATGATCTTCTGGAGTCTATCAAGGAACTGACGCCAGAGCAGGTAGTTTGGATTTACTGTTGGATCTGTTGTGTAGTTCTTATACTTCTCAAAGCGATCAAGTGGTGAGAGGACCTTCTTCTTGAGTTCTTCTATCTTCTTTGGATCAATCTGTGGTTCTGGTGGATTCTGCTCCACGAGGTATCTTATAGCAGACTTTCCTGCAATCCTTCCTTCTGTATGAGATCCTGATGAGAACTTATGTGGTGATGCACCAGATGCATCTCCTGCTGCAAAAAGTCCTTCTACTGTTGTCATGTTTACTGGTCCCCACTTGTATGGTGTTGGAAGATCTTCTGGTCCACTTACCCATGCACCTGATGCACCAGAGTGTGATCCTATGAAGTATGGTTCAGCTGCTGCAATCTCTGATGGCTTTTCTTCTGGTTTTATGTTCTGGGATGCCCAAAGGAGTGCCTGTGAGATTGTCATGTCAAGGAAGTCTTCCCATGCTTCTGCTTCAAGTTCCTTAAGCTTTCTCTTGTATGCCTTTGGATCATCCTTATACTGCTCTGCAAGCTTCGCAATTGCCTCATGTGTCATCATGTAAAGTGGTCCAAGACCTGCATCAAGGTCAAGCTGTCCAAGATAGTTTCTTAAGTTTGCTGGGATTGGTTTTGCAAGTCCATATGGCTTCCATTTTTCAAGGACATCCTTTCTTGTCTCCATGTAATCTCCACCAGCTGCACTTATTGCCCTTGACTTAAAAAGCAGGAACCATGCACCAACTGGTCCATATGCATCCTTGAATCTTACAGGAACAAATCTTACTTCCTGACATGTCATTTCACATCCAGACTTTATTGTAAAGTATGCACTGGATCCTGTATTGAATGGTGGATACCAGGAACGACCAAATCCTTCACCTGTTGATCTTGGACGGAATACATGGACTGCACCACCTGCAGCAATTATTGTTGCCCTTGCCTTAAATACATAGAACTTATTTTCTCTTACGCTGAATCCTACTGCACCAACACATCTGTTTCCTTCTATAAGTGGCTCTGCAATGAATACTCTTTCAAATATCTCTCCTCCTGCATCCTTCATTGCATTTCTTGCTGCCTCTGCAACTATCCACTTGTATGACTCTCCGTTTATCATTATCTGCCATCTTCCTTCACGCACATACTTTCCACTTTCATCTGTCCAGATCCTGAGTCCCCATTTCTCAAAGAGATGGACTGTTGAGTCTACATGTCTTGCAATGTTGTATACGAGATCCTCTCTTGAAATTCCCATAAGGTCATTGCGGACATATCTTACATAGTCTTCAGGTGTATTTTCTCCATGTTTCATTCCAAGATAAAGATTTATAGCAGAAAGTCCCTGTGCTACTGCACCACTTCTTTCTGGAACTGCCTTATCTACCATTACTACCTTAAGACCATGCTTTTTTGCCCAATATGATGCCTCTGTAGCAGCACCACATGCTGCCATTCCACCACCAATGATAAGAAGGTCTGTCTTGACTTCTACTGTTTCAAAGTTTGCCATCTTTCTCCCTCCTTATGAAGATTTAAATTTTGGAACTTCAGGAATTCCAAGTGCATCTGGTTCTACTGCAAGTGCTTCACTTTTTAGATCATCATGTGTCTTGAATCCTCCTGTTGGATCTGCTGTTCCTTCCTCAGTTGTCCTTATAGGGAACTTGAACCTTTTTATTGTTCCATCTCTGAACTTTACTGTCCACATAATGTCCTTTGATCCACGAAGTGGTGTGCAGCTTGCTCCAAGTGGCATAAAGTCAGCATAACCACGAACATCCATTGCCTGCTGTGGACAGATCTTTACACAGCACTGGCATTCCCAGCACATTGATGGATCACGATTGTATGCCTTCATCCTTTCTTTATCAAGAACCATAAGATCGTTTGGACAGATGTACATGCATGCAGTCTTGTCCTGACCTTTGCAACCATCACATTTTTCAGTAATCACATAACTTGGCATCTTTTATACCTCCTTTTTTATTTTTTAGACCTCTATGTCTGGAGGAGGAAGATATTCTGATTCTTTTGCTGCCATCTCTTTTATCTCGTCAGCTTTGGAAAGAACAGCTTCTATTACTTCAGGACCTACAGACTTCTTTTCTGCTATACTGTTGAAAAGCTCCCTCATAAATGCTACGGGAAGGTCTGTTATTGCACCACGTGCATCAATACGAGCTGTATCAAATGTCTTGAGTATCTTTTGACTCAGCTCATCAGGAACATCTACTTCTATGCACTTCAGCTCTCCTCCAAACATCGTCTTTATCTTATTTTCAACCTCAGTCCCTTTTATCTTCTCCATCCTTCTTTCATCCAAAAATACTAAAATGTAATGACCCATTTTTTTCCTCCTTTATAGGTCTTCAAGATCAACTTCAAGATTCTTCTCCTTTTCCATCACATACTTCTCATTGCAGAAAGGATATCCAAACTTCTTCCACCATTTTACTACTACCTTATATACCTCTGGTCTCATAATTATTGCAGGAGGCTGAACACCTTCTGCTATAAGTCCCCTCAGAAGACTTCCACTTATTCCTTCTCTTTTATGTCCACATGTCTCACTGTATGCCATCTCTTTGCAGACTGGACAGTATGCAAATTCCCTGATATTCTGTGGTCTTATCTGGAGTCCATATGGAACTTCTGTTGGTGGTTTGTCAAATCCAAAGCTTGGAATTCCTTTTGTCCAAAGGATCTGGGTTGCCCACATGTCGTAGTATTCACCAACTGCTGCGTGATCACGACCAAACATGTGATGAGTGCATCCCATATTCTGACGGATTATTGCATGAAGAAGTGATTCAAGAGGATTTCCGTATCTCATGTCCCAGAGACAGATGCTTACAAGTCTTCTTTCAGGCTTTATGTATCCTGCTGTGCTTACTGCCTCCTGTGCCTCAACTATCGTCTCATCAGGATAATCTCCTCTTCTTTTCACACCAATTATTGCATTTACAAGTATTCCATGACAAGGCTCAACATCACCTGTATATGCTGCATTCTTCATAAGGAACTCGTGTCCTACATGTGGAACATTTCTTGTCTGATGAGCAATGACTGTCCGCCATCCAAGCTCATCAAACTTCTTCCTGCACTCTCTTGGTGGATACCAGAATCTGTCAAATGGTGGACGGAACTTAGGTTCGTTTATAATCGTATACTTTCCTGCAAGGACAACTGGCTGATGACTGCGGTATATTACCCATCCTGGATGCTTTTTGTCAAAACGCTGTCTTACTACTTCTGGATTATCTTCTGGTGTTCCAAATACCTTATGTGCAAATTCTTCAAGATGATCTATCTCCCATACTTCTTCTATGTCCAGGACAGCAAAAGGCTTTCCTTTAAGTGTAAGAAGGAGTCTATCTCCAGATGTTACACCAAGCTTTTTATAGTCCTCCTTGCTTATGTCAAATACAAGTGGGAATGGAAATATCCAGTCATTCAGAAGCCTTCTTTCTTTAAGAACCCTTTCTACTTCTGCCTGAGTCATTGAACCTTCTACCGGACTAAAAAATCCATAACAGATTGACATGATCTCTCTGTATACATTCCTTACAGGGACACCTGTTTCAAAGTGAAGTGTTGGCTTTATTTCATATGTAGGACAGCCTTTTATCATCTTCTTTGCTACTTCCTTGTTCCTTACAACCCTTTCTACAAGCCTTCCCCCATGGGGAAGAGGTCTTTGTATAAGTAAATCTGACATTATTTACCCCCTTAGATTTTTCTCTTTTTTTTTACTCTAAAATGCAACAATCATGCCACTTAAGAAGCCTTATGTTACCAGAAGAGGATTTCTGATCTTTATGGCAAAAGTGCCTTATATGAAGCTTGAATTTGAAGTAATATTCTAAAATCAAAAAAGATTCTTAAGATAGGGCATTTTTGCACCATATTCAGGCTAAAATTCCATATCTCTTCATCTTTCTATACAATGTCTTAGGATCTATTCCAAGTGCAGATGCGGTTTTTCCTCTATGCCATCTGTTTTGATTTAATGTCTTCAGAATAATCTGTTTCTCAAATTCATCAACTGCTTGTCTTAGGCTCTTTGAAGAAAAGTTTTCTATGTCTACAGAAGGTTCATTCAGTTTTTTATTCATAAAATCAAATGTTCCAACAGCAAGATATCTCTGTATTACTGCCTGAAGTTCTCTGACATTTCCGGGCCAGTCATAGCTCATAAGAAGATCCATGTATTTTGCAGGAAGTATTGGAGGATGTTTTCCTTTGCTGTATACCTTTAAGAAATGTTCTACAAGGAGAGGAATATCTTCTTTTCTTTCCCTAAGTGGTGGAATGAAGATAGGGATCACGCTTATTCTGTAATAAAAATCTTCCCTCATCTTTCCTTCTCTTACAAGCTGTGCAAGATCTCTGTTTGTTGCACAGATAAGCCTGAAGTCTGACTTATATGTATTCGTGTCTCCTATAGGAGAATATTCTCCTGTTTCAAGTGCTCTTAAGAATTTTACCTGAATGTTTGTATTAAGTTCCCCAACCTCATCCAAAAAAAGTGTTCCTCCATTTACTACATAAAGATATCCATGCTTGTCAGTATATGCCCCTGTAAAAGATCCTTTTTTATGACCAAAAAATTCACTTTCTACAAGTTGTTCAGGGATTGCTCCACAGTTTACAGCAATAAAAGGCTTATTAGCCCTTTTGCTAAGTTTATGTATAGCTCTTGCAACAAGTTCCTTTCCTGTCCCTGATTCTCCAAGGATCACTACACTTGCATCAGAATCTGCTGCCTTAAGAATAAGCTCATATACCTGTTGCATTGCAGGGCTTTTTCCTATCAGCTCTCCGAATTTGTATCTATCCTTTAGAGTAGATCTGAGTTTTATTGTTTCTCTTCTGAAATATTCTGTTTCTTCTTGAATCTTTCTCTCCCACATTACCTGTTCTGTAACATCTCTGAAAGTTGCAAGGATAGCAGGTTTTGATTTTAAAGTAATAATACTTCTGTTTATTGCTACCCAGATCTTTTTCCCCCTCTTTGTCTTTCCAAGAAGCCAGTTTGTTGGCTCTATTGCATTTGGAAGAAGATAAGGATCAAATACCTTTTTGCATAGTGCATGGAAGTCTTTATCAAATAAGGATTTTATCTCTGTTCCTATAAGTTCTTGAGTATTTTCAAATTCAAATATTTCTGAAAATGCCTTATTTGCAAATATTATCTTTCCATCCTGCACAAGAATAACGCCATCTGCAACAGATTCTGTCAGTTTCCTGTGAAGCTCTTCCTTTTCCATAAGATCCATATGTGCACGTTTCAGTTCTGTAAGATCTCTGAGAATAGAAAGCATTGATACAGTTCCATCAGGATTTCTGACAGGAGTCTCTAATACATCATATATCTTTTTCCTGTCTTCAAAGTATCTCTCTCTCCTTAAAGTCTTTCCTTTTAAGACCTCTGGAAGAGGACAAGATTCACAAATCTTTCTTCTTCCAAAATATTCATAACACTTCTTTCCACCTGCAGGTCCAAACTCTTTTTCCATTGCAGGATTTATATACTCTATCTCATAATTCTCATTTACCTTATAGATCAGATCTTTCATTGCATTTAATATGTTCTTTATATTTCTGCTTTCAAATTTCAGTGATTCTTCTGCCTTAAACCTTTCTGCTATCCTTCCAAGCCTTTCACTTATTGCATCAATAAGGTCTTTTTCCTTAAAGCTTTCAGGTTTCTTTGAATAATAAATCTCTATAGTTCCTCCCCATTCCCCATCTATGATAATATCACTTGCATACTTCCAAGGGGTTATAAAGAAATTATCTGACCTGAATTCTTGATATCCCAAAAATATCCTGGCACATATCTCATTTCCTTCTGAAAGCTTTAAAGAAGATATTATATTTGCTATTTCTTGAGTGATTTCTTCCAAGGTAATATTTGTCTTTTCTCTGAGGGTTGAGATCTGAAAAAGACATTGTAATTCTTGTCTTTTTTGCTTAAGTTCAGATAATATCTCATCATAAAATCTTTTGATCTTTAAAAAAGACCTTATCTGCTCCTTTATAAGATCCTTATTATTTCCAACTGTAATAAATGGCAGAAGTTCGTCATTATATTTTTCTCTTATCTTTTTAAGGACTTCCAGATCCTCTAAGATAACAAGATCTGGTTTTTTTTCTGGAAGTTTGTCTAAGGAAGATATAAATTCCATAGGAAGCTCTTTTGATAGCTCAAAAAAAATATTCCTTTTTTCTTCAGAATTTCCTATAAAAAGAACATAGGACATATTTTCCCCTCCTTTCTTCTAAAATATTTTACAGGAGGTGAGTTTCAATTGGAAGTTCTTATTTTGGGATCAGGAAGTTTTATACCAACAGAAGACAGATCCTCTCCTTCTGTTTTAATAAAAACAGAAAAGACTTACTTACTTTTGGATATAGGTCCTGGAACTGTAAGACAGATAAAAAAAGCTGGTCTTTCTTGTATATCAATAAAACACATCCTCATTTCACATTTTCATCCTGATCATACAGCTGATCTTATCCATTTTATGTTTTTTATGAAAAACATAGGCTCTGAATTTCAGTCTCCTTTTACTGTTCACGGACCTCCAGGAATAAGGAATTTTATAAGGGGAATACAAAGAGCTTATGGAAATTCTCTTAATCTGCCAGCTGAGATCTTGAGGATTGATGAGATGGGGAAAAAGGCAAGAAGAGACTTTGATGATGTTACAGTTATTTCTTTTCCTGTAAAACACAGCCCTGAAAGTGTAGGTTACAGAATAGAGGCATCTGGTAAAAGGATTGTTTATTCAGGAGATACAGGATTTTGTGAGGAGATAATTGAAGCTTCAAAAGATGTAGATCTCCTTATCTTAGAATGCTCTTTTCCTGAAGAATACCTGAGAAAATACAAGATAGATACACATCTCAGTCCAGATTCTGCAGGAAGAATAGCAGGTTCTGCAAATGTAAAAAACTTAGTTCTTACTCATCTTTATCCTGAGTGTTTAAAGACTGATATCATAGGAAGTTGCAAGAGGCATTATAAGGGAAATGTTATAATTGCAAAGGATTTTCTCAGGATAAAGATTTAGCGGTCTCTGTTTATTATATAATTGCTCAGACAGATAAGACTCTCTTTTACAGGAGAATCTTCAAAAAATGAAAGCTCCTTCTTTGCTTTTTCTACAAAGCAAAGTGCTTCTTCTTTTGTATATCTTATAGCATTTGTCTTTCTTACTTTCTCTATTATTTCTTCATAAAGACATGATGGAGCCTTTTCTTTTAAAATTCTTTCTATCTTTTCCCTTTCTTCTTCTTTCATCTCCTCAAGTGCATATATAAGAGGGAGGGTAATCTTTCCTTCTCTTATGTCTTTTCCAACAGGTTTTCCAAATCTTTCTTCTTTTGCAATATAATCTAAAAGATCATCTATAAGCTGGAATGCAATACCAAGATAAAATCCAAATCTGGAAAGAGCTTCTTCTGCTCTTTTTCCTGCACCAGCAATAATTGCACCAGATGCACAAGCAGCTGAAAGAAGGGAAGCAGTCTTCTTTTCAACTATCTTCATATATTCTTCCTTTGTCAGATCTAACTTATTTGAGTATGCAATTTCCATGATCTGTCCTTCTACCATATCGCTTGTAGCTTCAGCAATCTTTTCCATAAATTTCAGATTCTTTGCTTTAAGTGCTGTTATGATAGATCTGGTATAAAGAAAGTCTCCTTCTAAGATAGCAACATGATTTCCCCATTTGTTATTTACAGAAGGCTTATTTCTTCTTGTCTCTGCATTATCAAGGACATCATCGTGAAGAAGAGATGCAACATGAATATATTCAAACACAGTTGATATGGAATATATGTCTTCTTTTTCATAACCACAAAGTTTACAGCACAAAATAAAAAGTATAGGTCTTAGAAGCTTTCCATCTCCAAGCAATATATAAAAACCTGCTTCTCTTATAAGAGGAAGATCTGAACCTATGTTTTTTACGAGTTCATTCGTTATCTTTTCTATCTTTACAATATCTCCTCCTATCATACTATCTCTCCTATGAGATCATAAGGATAAGCTTCTGTTATTTTAACGGAAACTATTTCTCCAATATCTCCCAGACCTTTATTTATTATCACCTGAGAGTCAATCTCTGGAGCCATCCACTGCGTCCTTCCTACAAGAAGTAAGTCTGTTTCAGGATGTGCTCCTTCTATAATAACAGAAACTTTTTTTCCTATCATCTCTTTATTCTTCCTTTCTGAGATATCTGCTTGAAGTTTCATGATTTCATCTCTTCTCATTTCAGCCTCTTTTTTTTCTACCTTTGGCTTTAGCCTGTAAGCTTTTGTTCCCTTTTCAGGACTAAATACAAATACACCTAAATGATCAAATTCCACTTCTTTTACGAATTCATATAGCTCTTTAAATCTTTCTTCTGTTTCCTTAGGAAATCCAACCATAAGAGTTGTCCTCAGATATATCTTTCTCTTCAGAGCCTTTATTTTCTCTATAGTCTTCATCAGAAATCTCTTATCATATCCTCTTTCCATAAGCATAAGTATCTCATCATTTACATGCTGAATAGGAACATCAAGATAAGGACAGATCTTTTCTTCATTTTCAATAAGTTTCAGAAGCCTTTCTGAGATACCTTTAGGATACAGATAAAGCAATCTTATCCATTCTATTCCCTTTATTTTTAAAAGCTCTTCTAAAAGGTCTTCTAAGGATAAGTCTATGTCCTTTCCATAAGTTGTTATATCCTGAGCAACAATATTGAGCTCTTTTACTCCATTTTCTGCAAGTTTTTTTGCCTCTTTTATCAAAAATTCTGGCTTTATACTCTTAGCCTTTCCTCTCAGTTTTGGAATGATGCAAAATGAGCATCTGTGAGAGCATCCTTCTGCTATCTTTAGATAAGCTGTATAAGGTGGTGTGCTTTGAATCCTTGGTATATATCTTTCCGGTATAAATCCAGGAGATGAGATAAAAAATCCTTTTTTCTTTTTCAAGATGTCATTTATATTCCCAACCTTTCCTGTCCCAAGCCATATGTCTACTTCAGGTATTTCTCTTCTGAGCTTATAGCCATACCTTTGAACCAAACAACCAGCTACTACAAGTTCAAATCCCTTCTCTTCTTTTAAAGAAGCAAACTCAAGGATAGTCTCAACAGATTCTCTTACTGCACTCTCAATAAAAGCACATGTATTTATCAATACAAAAGATGCATCTTCAGGATTGCCTGTAACTTCAAAACCATCTGAACACAACATACCTGCCATATATTCAGTATCTACTAAATTTTTTGGACATCCAAGACTTACGAGATATATTTTTTTCATCCCCTTATTATATATCCTTCTGCTCCGGAAATTTAAAGAAGCTTGACTGTCAGAGAGATTTTTTTGAAAAAATTAAAAAAATAAAGTTAACTCAGGAAGTTGGATAATTCTACGAAAAATCTATTTCTTTTTACATTATTGAACACCATATGGTCTTCTGTATTTGGTCTTATAGGACCATTTTATGTTATTCATTTTGAAAAGCTGAGTTTTGAAAAGCTTGGAATTGCTTTTGGCATAATGGTATTCTTTCAGGCATTTTCATCCTATCTTGCAGGAAGATTCTCTGACAGAATTGGAAGAAAACCTTTTCTCTTTCTTGCAGGATATGTTGATTCCCTGATTATCTTTCTCTATACGGTTATAAAAAGCAATTTCCAGCTCTATGTATTACAAGGAATCTTTGGAATAACGAATGGTATTGCTCAAACAATGAGCACTTCTCTTTTGGGAGATATAACGACAAGGGAAAGGAGAGGAAGATCAGTTGGGATATTTAATGCATTTGTTGGGATTTCTTCATCAGCAGGTCTTTTCTTAAGCAGTTATATTGCAGAGCTTTATGGAATAAAGACCATATTTTATATTGCTTCAGCTTCTATGTTCCTTTCTACTTTTCTTCTTTTTGGAATAAAAGAAGACATAGTCTTTGACAATAAAGTAAGAAACAAGGACAACAGTAACAGCTAAGATTAGTATCTGCTGGCTGTATTTTGGGAACTTGTATATAAGGTAATCTTTTACAAAATAAAGAAGTGAAAGAGAAAGGATAAACCAGATTATAAGAGGAAGAAATCTTCTCATTTCCCTAAGCAGAATTGACTGAATATCCTTTCAAGGATGTCTTCTGTTGTAACCTCTCCTGTTATTTCTCCAAGTGCATTCAGTGAAGTTCTTATTTCAAATGCTATCAGATCCATTGTTCCACCTTCTTTTAAAAGCTTCAATGCATTTTTTAATCCTTCTTTTGCCTCTTCAAGAAGCCTTTTATGCCTTAAGTTTGGAGCAATTCCTGATTCTGTAAGATCTACTCCTTTTACAACTGTATTAAATATAACCTCTTTTAGGTTTTCTATTCCTTCTCCTTTCAGTGCAGAGATCCATACAATCGGAAATCTATATGATTCTAAGAGCTTTTTATCATCTTCTGCTATCTTTGAAGGAAGATCTGTTTTATTTAAGACAATTATAGCTTTTTTTTCCTTACTCATTTCAATTATCTCTATGTCTTCCCTTTTTAAACCCTGACTCTGGTCAATTACTACAAGGACAAGATCTGCCTCTTTTAGTTTTTTTGTAGTAAGAGATATACCAATCTTTTCTACTTCATCTTCTACTTGCCTTAATCCTGCAGTGTCTATAAGTCTTATAGGAAGTCCATTTATAAGAACATTGCTTTCTATTATGTCTCTTGTTGTTCCAGGAATTGGCGTAACAATTGCCCTTTCTTCATTAAGAAGTCTGTTCATGAGACTTGATTTCCCAACATTTACCCTTCCAACAATGACTATGCTTATTCCATCTATCCAGATCTTTTTCTGACTGTGAAGCTTTATTATGTCTTCTATATGAGGAATAACACCCTCTATCCTTTTTACTATCTCATCTCTTGATATCTCTGCGTCTTCTTCTTCAGGAAAGTCTATAGCAACTTCTACATAGGAAAGTATGTCTTTTATTTCCTCCTTCAGACCTTCTATCTCATCTCTGAGTCTTCCTTGAAGCTGAGATGTTGCAAGATAAAGCCCCCTTTCTGATTTTGCATTTATGAGATCAACGACTGCCTCTGCCTGTGTAAGATCTATCCTTCCATTCAGAAATGCTCTTAATGTAAACTCTCCTGGCTTTGCAAGTCTTGCTCCTTGAGAAATAACAAGATCAAGAATCTTTGAAAGGACAAGATAACCACTGTGAGAATTTATCTCTACGACATCTTCTCTTGTATAAGAATTTGGAGCTTTCATGTATGAAAGAAGGACTTCATCTATAGTCTCCCCTGTCTCTGGATCAAATATATGCCCAAGGTAAAGACGATGTGATTCAAATTCTTTTATATCTCTTTTTGGTTTAAATATCTTCTTTGCAATGGAAAGAGAAAGAGGCCCACTTATCCTTATTATCCCTATTCCAGCCTGTCCTATAGGAGTTGAGATAGCTGCTATTGTATCTTCACTTTCTAGCTTCATCAGCTTTTTTTCTTTTAGCAGACTTTGGAATTATCATAACTTTTTTCAAATCTCCTTCTCCTATTGTCTTTGTCTCCAGCATCCTGTCTTCTTTAAGTGCAAGATGTATAATCCTTCTTTCTTTTGCAGTTAAAGGGATTGTCAAGGCTGGTTTTTTTGTCTTTTTTGCCCTTTCTGCCAAACTAAGAGCTAATTTTTTTAAATACTCTTCTTTTTTCTTTCTGTATTGTTCAAAATCAACAACGATGCGAAATTTCTTTTCTAATTTTTTATTTACTATCTTATTCACTATAAACTCCAGAGCATCAAGAGTCCTTCCTCCTTTACCAATTATAATACCAGCCTTTTCTCCTTTTATCTGAAGAAGAATTTTTCCATTTGAACTTTCTGCTTCTACAGTAAAGTTTTCCATAGGAAAAAGCTTTAAAAGCTCTTCTAAGGTCTTTTTTGCAACAGAAAGACCATCTTCCTTTATCCTTACTCTTATCCTTATCTTTTTTGCCCTTACAATCCCAAATATACCTGAAGATCCACGCTCTATTACCTCTACTTCTAATTTCTCTTCAGGCACATTTAACTTTTCACAAGCTTTTTTTATTGCCTCTTCTTTTGTCCTTCCTTCAAATTCAAATGTTTCAGGCTCCATACGACTCCTCCTCATCTGTCTTTTTGTGTCATATACTGCTGGAAGATGGAAAGTATGTTATTTACAAGCCAATAAAGGACAAGTCCAGAAGGAAAGTTGATAAACATGACAGTAAATACAAGAGGAAGAAGCATCATAATCTTTGCCTGTGAAGGATCTCCTGGTTGAGGACTCATCTTCTGCTGTATATACATAGTAGCTCCCATAAGAAGCGTAAGCATAGGGATTCCATATGGAGGTTCCATAAAAGGGATTTGAAATGGGAATCTGAAGAGTCTGTCAGGTGCAGAAAGATCATTTATCCAGAGGATAAAAGGAGCATGTCTCAGCTCTATTGCATCACAAAGAACCCTGTATAATGCAAAGAATACGGGGATCTGGATAATTATAGGAAGGCATCCACTGAAAGGATTTACTTTATATGTCCTATATAGATTCAAGAGTTCTCTGTTCATCCTTTCCCTGTCATCCTTATACTTCTCTCTTATCCTTTCTATAAGAGGCTGTATCCTTTGCATCTCTTTCATAGATTCATAGCTTTTTTTAGAAAGAGGCCAGAATATAAGCTTTATAAGAACAGAAAGTAGAATAATTGCTAATCCGTAGTTATGAAGATACTTGTAGAAGAATCTCAAAAGATAAAGTATTGGTTTTGCTATAAAATCTGTCCATCCAAAATTTACTACACTTTCAAGCTGATATCCAATATTTTTCAAGACATTTATCTCTTTTGGTCCAAGATATAAGATAAAACTGCGGCTTATCTTTCCCATTGGAGGAAGAGAGAAATCTCCTCCTTTATAATATGCCATAAGGATGCCTTTTTTGAATCTTTTTGCATGAAGAATCCCTTCAGTATTTGTTATAACAGCAGAGATAAAATACTTAGTTTCATAAGCAAGCCATTTTACATCTCCTGAAAATACCTTTCTTTCACCTTCCTTTAATTTGATCTTCTTCAGTTCTCCTTTTATGAAACTTACGAGTCCAAGGTGTGAATAGCCTTTTATTTTTTTATGATCAAGCATGACTGTTTTTAACTTTACAAAAAAAGCTCCCTCCTTTTTTTCCTTCTTCAGATTTGATACTTCTACTTTTACATCAATCTTATATGAATCTGGATAGAATCTAAAAAGCTTTAAGATGGAAAAGTCTTCTGTATCTGCTCTGAATTCAAGAGTTCTTTCCTTAGATGTTATCTTTAAGAAATCTCTGTTTGCTTTGTAGACAAGAGGTCTTTTTTCTTCAAGATCTATTCCTAAGGTTATAGGTCTTATATCTTCTAATGGTATAAGTTTTACCCAGCCAGATTCTTTTTCAGCTGTTCTGTAATATTTTTTTAACTGGATCTGCTTTATAGAAGGACCAATATTGCTGAATCTTATTCTGTAAAGAGGAGTATCTACGATGATCTCTTTTTCTTTTTCTAAAAATACAGGTCGTAATTCCTTTTTTGTTGTCTTCTTCAGGATTTTTTTCTTCTCTGGAATGTTTCCTTTTGGAGCAAAAAGCAAAGACCAGCCAATAAGTACCATAAATGAGAGTATAAATGCAAGAAGAGCCCTCTTTTCCATAAGAATTCCTCACCTTCATTTTTGTTTTACAAAACAGGATCATATCCTCCAGGATGAAAAGGATGACATCTTAAGATCCTTTTAAAAGTCAATATTGTTCCTTTTATTATTCCGTATTTTCTGTAAGCGTCAATCGCATACTTTGAACAGCTTGGATAAAATCTGCAACTTGCAGGAAAAAGAGGTGAGATGAGATTTCTGTAAACCAGTATAAAAAAAATCGGAATATACCTAACAGAAAAGATGAGCTTTCTCAATCAATACCTCCTTCAGTTCTTTTTCCACATCCTTAAGTTTAAAGCTGCTCAGATCAGTCTTTGCTGTTATCAGTATATCATATCCCTTTGGAATGTGTCTCTTGTTTAATCTGAAAAATTCCCTTATAAGTCTCTTTATCCTGTTTCTCCTTACTGCTTTCTTTATCTTCCTGCTTACTGACACACCAAGTCTTGTTATCTGCATGTTGTTTTTTCCAAAAGTTATCAGAAAATTTTCCGTATTTATCCTCATACCTCTTTTATTTAGATTGACAAAATCTTTTCTCTTCAATAATCTTTCTTTTTTAGAAAAGGAAAAGACAGCCATGTTAGATAGGAGTAAGCCTCCATCTTCCTTTTGCTCTCCTTCTTTTGAGGACTTTCCTTCCTCCTCTTGTCTTCATTCTTGCCCTAAAACCATGTGTCCTTGCTCTTTTGAGGTTGCTATTTCTGTAAATCCTTTTCATACATATTTCCCTCTTTCTAAGAATTTAGTAAGATTAAATAAAACCACTCTTACATATTTTTGTCAAGCTGAAAGAAATACTGATAAGGAGATCAAAAGATGATTTTAGATTCAATCCTTGGACTTTTTTCTGATGATTTGGCAATAGATCTTGGAACAGCAAATACTCTTGTTTATGTAAAAGGAAAAGGTATTGTCCTTAATGAACCTTCTGTTGTTGCAGTAAAAGCTGATGGAAAGGGGAACAACAGGATTATTACTGTAGGAAAAGAAGCAAAGAAGATGCTCGGAAAGACTCCTGGAAACATTGTTGCTGTTCGTCCTCTCAAAGACGGAGTAATTGCTGATTTTGAGGCAGCAGAAGCAATGTTGAGGTATTTTATAAGAAAGGTTCATAACAGGGCATCCTTTGTAAGACCAAGGATTGTCATATGCGTTCCAAGTGGAATAACGCAGGTAGAAAGAAGGGCAGTAAGGGAATCTGCTGAATCTGCTGGTGCAAGAGAGGTATATCTTATAGAAGAGCCTATGGCAGCAGCAATTGGAGCAGGACTTCCTATAACAGAGCCTACGGGGAATATGATAGTTGACATAGGAGGAGGGACGACAGAAGTTGCTGTAATCTCTCTTGCAGGAATTGTCTACAGCAAGTCTGTAAGGGTTGGTGGAGACAAGATGGATGAGGCAATTGTTCAGTATCTGAAAAGGACATATAATCTTCTTATAGGAACGAGCACAGCAGAAGCAATAAAGATTACAATAGGAAATGCTTATCCTACAGGAGAAGTAGAAACGATAGAGGTAAAAGGAAGGGATCTTGTAACAGGAATACCAAAGATTCTTACCATAGACTCTGAAGAGATAAGAAAGGCTATATCAGATCAGATAAAAGTAATAGTGGATACAGTAAAGACTGCACTGGAGCAGACTCCTCCTGAGCTTGCAGCAGACATAGTTGACAGAGGGATTGTCCTTACAGGTGGAGGTGCTCTTCTTAAAAACATAGATGTCCTTTTAAGAGAAGAGACAAAACTTCCTGTAACAGTTGCTGATGATCCACTTACTACAGTAGTTATGGGGACAGGGAAGGTTCTGGATAATCTGGATATACTTAAAGAGGTGGCATCTCCTTGGTAAAAAAAAGAATCCTTCCTTGGATCCTTTTCTTTATCTCAGGTATTTTTCTTATCTGCTTTTCTGAAAAACATAGCTGGAATCCCTTAGAGCAGTTTTTTGTAGAGGTTACTGCTCCTTTTCAGAAGGCTTTTTTCAGTTCTTTAAGATACATCAAAAGATTATGGTCAGATTATGTTTATCTGGTAAATGTAAAGGAGGAAAATGAGAGATTAAAAAAAGAGATAATGAGACTTAAGTTAGAGAACATGAGATACAGACTGCTGAAACAGAAGATTGAAGACTTAAGTAAGATTTTAAACTTCAAGCCAAGGATAAGATGGACTATTGTCCCTGCTCAGATAATAGGATATGATGCGTCAGGATGGTTCAGATCAGTGATTATAGATAAAGGTAAAAAAGATAAGATATGTGTAAATATGCCAGTAATAAGTGCTGATGGTCTTGTAGGAAGAATCATTTCTGTTTCAGAAAACTTTTCAAAAGTCCTTCTTATAACCGATCCGAACAGTGCAGTTGACTGCTTTGATCAAGATACAAAAGTAAGAGGGGTTTTAAAAGGAGATGGGAAAATATGTCTGATGGATTATGTTGAAAACTCTTGTAAGATAAATCCTGGAGATGTTATCGTTACATCTGGACTTTCAGGTATATTTCCAAGAAATATTCCTATAGGAAGAGTAAAAGAGGTGAGACAGGTTCCAGGAAGTTTATTTAAGGAAATAAAGGTCGTTCCTTTTGTTGATTTCTCAAGGCTGGAAGAGGTGATAGTGATATTAGAAAACAGATCGTCTTTTGTGGAACAATCTGGTTAGGGACTTCTTTTTTTGTGCTTCTGTGTGGAGAGCATATTATAGACCTTGTAGCAGTTATAGTATTTTATCTTTCAGCAAGAAAGAGAAGATACATGTCAGCTATTTTTGCATTTTTACAGGGAATCATCATGGATATATACTCAAGTAGCATATACGGAATCTCTCCTTTTCTTTATCTTTTTGTCTGCATCCTGGCAGATATATTCTCAGAAGCATTTGACTTAAAAGAATTACTTATTTCTGTGATCCTTTTTTCTGTAACCTTGATTGCAAAAACTCTCCTTTTCTTTATACTCATATACCTCTTCTTGCACAGGATTTTTATAAATTACAGCTTTTTTCTTTCTCATGTCATTCTCACAACAGCAGCTTTTCCTTTTATTGCTGTGTTTCTTGACAGGATTGGATAAACCATGCAGAAAAGAATCTTTTATCTGAAAATATTCTTCCTTGTCTGTTTTTTCATTCTTACTGTGAGACTGTTCTGTCTTCAGGTAATAAATGGAAAGCTTTACAGGATAAAGTCAGAAAAAAACAGGATAAGACTTAAAGAAATACCTGCATACAGAGGAAAGATCCTTGACAGAAATGGTATGGTTCTGGTTGACAACAGACCATTTTACAGTCTGTGTGTAATTCCAGAAGAGGTTCCAGATGTCTCTGAGCTTTTTAATAAGCTTTCAAGGATAATAGACATTCCTTCAGAGAGACTGAAAAAAATATTTTTCAAAAAAAAGACACTTCCCTTTAAACCTGTCTGTATAAAAAAAGGGCTTACTTTAGATGAAGTAGCAAAGATAGAAAGCAACATATTTCTTCTGCCAGGGGTTATGATAAAAGTAGAAGAAAGGAGGAATTACATATATCATGAAATGCTGGCACATGTCCTTGGATATATGTCTTCTGATGGAAAGGGAAGATGTGGAATAGAAAAAAGATGGGATAAATTTTTGAAAGGGATTCCTGGTGGAATGCAGATAGAAGCAGATGCAGTAGGAAGAACAGTAAAAGTTATATCAAAGAGATTGCCTGTTCCAGGAGCAGATGTCTATTTGAATATAGACATCAGGATTCAGAAAAAGGCTCAGCAGCTTCTTAAAGGAAAAAAAGGAGCTATTGTTGTGATGAATCCAAAAGATGGAGAAGTAATTGCAATAGCAAGCAGTCCTTCATTTGATCCAAATCTCTTTATAGATGGAATAGACATAAAGACATGGAATAGACTCAGAAATTCAAAAGACTGTCCATTTCAAAACAGGGCAATAAGTGGGCTTTATCCTCCTGGATCTCTGTTTAAGGTCATTGTTGCATATGCAGGACTTAAGGAAGGAATAATAACACCAAAAAAAACTTTTTTCTGTAAAGGATCCTTCTTTTATGGAGACAGGGAATACAGGTGCTGGAAAAAAGGAGGGCATGGAAATGTAAATCTTCATAGGGCAATAAAGGAGTCGTGTGATATTTATTTTTACAACTTAGGAAAGATGTTAGGCATAAAAAAGATAGCCTATTATGCAAAGATGTTTGGACTTGGAGAAGAGACAGGGATTGATATAGGAGGGGAAAAAAAGGGGATTGTTCCTACAGCTGAATGGAAAAAAAAGAGGTTTGGTATTCCTTGGCAATCAGGAGAAACACTTTCTGTGTCCATTGGTCAGAGCTATCTTTTAGTAACTCCTATACAGATTGCAGTAATGTATTCAGCACTTTTTAATGGTGGAATCCTTTATAAGCCCAGAATAACAAGGCTTATAAAGACAGCTGATGGAAAAGTCCTTTACAGATTCAGACCAGAGATAAAAAGAAGACTCAACTTAGATGAAAGACATGTGAGAGAGATAAGAAAAGCTCTTGTAGCCGTTGTAAATGAAGCTAATGGGACTGGAAGAAGAGCAAGGATAAGAGGAATAACTGTTGCAGGAAAGACAGGGACAGCTCAACTGATAGAACACAGAAGAGATGAGGAGATAAGTATAAAAGATCATGCCTGGTTTGTTGGAATAGCACCTGCAGAAGATCCAACTGTTGTAGTGGTTGTTATTATAGAAAATGGAGGACATGGAGGAGAGAGTGCTGCTCCTGTTGCAAGAGAAATTATAAAGGAGTATTTTCGTGTTTTCAGAAAGAAGGATCTTCCAGAACTTTGATACATCATTTTTTCTTTTGCTTCTGGCAATATCAGCAATAAGTATAATCAACATGTATAGTGCAACGAGGTCTGTATCAGAGACAATATTTAAGAGACACATATGCTGGTATATACTTGGATTTTTTTGCTTTTTTATCACGAGCCTTTCTGATTACAGGATACTTAAAAGATGGAGTCCTTATATCTACATCTTATCCATCATATTGCTTATAGCAGTCCTTGTTCTGGGAAAGGTAATATCTGGTTCTCAAAGATGGATAAGATTTGGTCCTTTTTCTTTTCAGCCATCAGAATTTGCAAAGCTGTCTTTGGCAATAACTATTTCTAGTTTTTTCAGTGAAGATTCAAGAAAGGAGTATGGACTGAAGGAATCTTGGAAACTTCTTCTTCTTATAATCTTCCCTTCTCTTCTTATCTTAAAAGAACCAGACTTAGGAACAGCCATCATAATCCTTATATTTTCATTCAATGTGATCCTTATTGCAGGAATAAGAAAAAGGACACTCGTTTTTTTAATATTATCCTCACTTCTGCTAAGTCCTTTCTTGTGGATGAATCTGAAGGAATATCAGAAAAAAAGAATAATGGCTTTTATAGATCCAGATTCTGATCCTCTTGGAGCAGGATATCACATAACACAGTCAAAGATTGCTATAGGATCTGGTATGCTCTTTGGAAAAGGATATATGAAAGGGACACAGACAAGACTTCATTTCCTTCCAGAACAGCATACAGACTTTATATTTTCTGTATTTGCAGAAGAATGGGGATTTTTTGGTTCACTTTTTCTCCTTTCTCTTTATACCCTTCTTGTCCTTAAGGGAATAGATATAGCAAAGACTTCAAAAGACAGATTTGGAAGATATCTTGCAATTAGCATAACTTGTATGATATTCTGGCAGATCTTTATAAACATAGGAATGGTTACAGGAATACTTCCTGTTGTAGGAACACCTCTTCTTTTTATGAGCTATGGAGGATCTTCTCTTCTTTTTTCAATGATATCAGCAGGAATTCTTATGAGTATAAGGATAAGAAGGTTTATCTTTGATGAGGTTTAAAAAGATAGACAGGGAAGACATAAAAAGGCTTTCAAAGATAGTTGGAAAAGAAAGGATTTCTCAAGGTATGTCAAATCTGAAGCTACATTCCTTAGATCAATCACATCACAGGGAAAGTCTTCCAGATGTTGTTATATGGCCAGTAAAAGAAGAAGAAGTATCAGAGATACTTTCTTATGCAAACAAAAAAATGATTCCTGTTACTGCATGGGGAGCAGGAACAAGTCTTGAAGGAAATCCTATTCCTCTTTTTGGTGGAATTGTCCTTGATTTTACTCTTATGAACAGGATCCTTAGAATAAGGGAAGAAGACTTTCAGGCAGATGTTCAGCCTGGTGTAATATATCAGGATCTGAATTATAGACTGAGACACAGAGGTCTTTTTTTTCCACCAGATCCAGGTGCAAGGGCAACAATTGGTGGAATAATAGCAAATAATGCAAGTGGGATAAGGAGTTTAAGGTATGGTTCTGCAAGGGATAATGTATTGAGACTGAGGGTTGTTCTTGCAGATGGAAGTATAATAGATGTTGGAACAAGGGCAAATAAAAGTTCATCTGGATATGATCTTCTGAGACTTTTTGTTGGTTCAGAAGGAACACTCGGGATATTTGTTGAAGCAACTGTAAGACTTAGAGGGATTCCAGAATATACAGGATCTGCTATAGCCTCTTTTGAAAAGATAGAAGAATGTGCAGAGGCAGTAACTCAGATAATAAAAGCAGGGATAATTCCAGCATGTCTTGAGATAATGGATCAGGAGTGTATAAAGGTTATAAACAAGATAAAAGGAATTGGTCTTTCAGTCCTTCCTACACTCCTTCTTGAACTTCATGGAGGAAGCAGCTCTCAGATAAAAGAAGAGATGGAGATCTGCTCTGAGATATGCTTTTCTTCTGGATGCAAAAGCTTCAGAAAAGGACTTCAAAAAGAGGAATACAGCAGGATTATGGAAGCAAGATATTCACTTGGAGAATCAATAAGGAAGGCAAATCCTGGAAGGATTCATACAGTCCTTGATGTTGCTGTCCCTATATCCTCATTTCCAGAGCTCGTATCTTTTGCAAAAAAGGAGACAGAAAGATATAAGATACCTTCATATATATTTGCTCATGCAGGAAGTGGAAATCTTCATCTTGCATTTATGGGAAAAAAGGATGAAGAGGAGTGGAAAAGGATAGAGGAGATAAAGGACAGGATAGTAGAAAAGGCGATCCTTCTTGGAGGAACAGCTACTGGAGAACATGGAGTAGGGATTGGAAAAAGGAAGTATATGAAGATAGAACATGGAGAAGCAATTTCTTTTATGAAAAAAATAAAAAAGCTTTTTGATCCAAATGGGATACTCAATCCAGGAAAGATCTTCCCTTAAAGTTCTTCATCTTTATAGTGACTGGAGATGGACAGGTCCTGCAGAACCTGTGCTCCAGATATGCAGAGGTCTTAAAGAAAGAGGACATGATGTAAAGATTGCTTTTAGGAAAGATCCTGTAAAGACAGAGAATCTTACGATTGAAAAAAAGGTAAAAGAAGAAGGTATAGAAGGGGTTACGAGATTCAGTCTTGACAGAAACATAGGTCTTATAAATACCCTGAAAGATCTCATTTATCTTCCAGCATATCTTAAAAAAGAGAGATTTCACATAGTTCACATGCACCTATCTCATGATCATGCAATTGGAACGATCTGTTCAATGTTTCTTGGAAAAAAGAGACCAGTCCTTGTAAGGACATTTCACAAAAGAGTTCCTATGAAGGAGAATCTTTTTAACAGATGGCTCCTGAGACATACAGACGGATTTCTCTTTTTTACAGAAGGATTCAGAAGGGAATACATAGAAAGATTTGGTCTTGATCCAGAAAGGACAGCCATTCAGAGAATGACGATTGATCTTGAAAGATTTAATCCTGAGAAGAGATTCAGGGATATGAGAAAAGAGTTTTGTATTCCAGAAGATGCAGTAGTTATTGGAACTGTTGCAAGATTTCAGAGATACAGGAGGATGGACTGGTTTTTGAAAGCAGCAAAGCTTATCCTTGAAGAAAGAAGTGATGTATATTTTCTTCTTGTAGGAAGATCAAGCAAGATAAATGAGACGGTTATAGGACCAGTAAAAAGACTTGGAATAGAAAGAAATGTCATACTTGCAGGATACAGAAGAGAAGATTATGTTGATACAATAAACTGCATGGACATATTTACTCTTCTTATGCCAGGATCTGATGGAACTGCAAGGGCTCTTAGAGAGGCAATGGCTATGGGAAAGGCATGTGTTGTATCTGATTTTGGAATGCTTCCAGAGATTGTAAAAGACAGTGCAATTGTAGTAAAGGATATCATTTCACTTAAAGAGGCATGGAAAAGACTTATAGAAAATGAAGAAGAAAGAAGGTCTTTTGGAAAAAAGGCAAGGGAATATGCTTTAAGGAATTTTCTTATAGAAGATGCTGCAAAGAGCCTTGAAGAATTTTATCTTAAACTTCTTAAAGCATATAATATGGATCAACATCAATAGATATGCTTACTCCTTTTGTCTTTAATCTTTCTGACATCTTTTCAATCTGTTCAAATATTGGCTTTTGTATATAGTGCCTTGAACTTTTTATTATTATCTGCCATCTGTATTTCCCTTTAAGCTTCTTTATGGGAGACTCTATTGGTCCAAGAATCTGGATCTGATCCTTAAAAGGATAGTTTTCTAAAATTTTTTTTATCTCCTCTTCCATCATCTTTGCTGATTCACACACATTCTTTTCACTGTTTCCCTGGATCCTTATACAGCTTAAGTGAGAAAAAGGAGGATATCTCAGACATTCTCTAAAGGTTTTTTCTTTTTCATAAAAAGAAAAAAAACTGTGTCTTATAGCTGCTTTTATACAGTAATGATCAGGATTAAATGTCTGAACTATTACCTTACCTTTCTGCTCACCCCTTCCTGCCCTTCCTGCAACCTGACAGAGAAGCTGATATGTCCATTCTGCTGCTCTGAAGTCTGGAAAAGAAAGGCTTATATCAGCAGAAATGATTCCTACAAGTGTAACAGAAGGAAAATGATAGCCTTTTGTTATCATCTGTGTCCCTATGAGTATGTCTATCTTTTTTTCAGAGAATCTTTTTAGTATATCTGCAATTTTTCCTTTTTTTCTTACACTGTCTGCATCCATCCTTTCTACCTTTGCTTCTGGAAAAAGCCTCTTTATTTCTCTTTCTACTCTTTCTGTCCCAAAACCCATAAGTCTGAAGCTCATATATCCACAGATCTTACATCTTTCTGGTCTTTCAGAATAATATCCACAATAATGACATCTTAGCTTTCCGTCTTTGTGATATACAAGGCTTAGGTCACAGTTAGGACATTTTATGGATGTTCCACATACAGAGCATACGCAGAGTCTGTAAAATCCTCTTTTGTTTAAAAAAAGGATGACCTGATTTCCCTTTTCCAGCTCTTCTTTTATGGAAGAAAGAAGCCTTTTGCTTAAGATCGTCCCTGCCCTTTCCTTTCTCATATCAACTATCTCCATTTCTGGAAGAGGACGATCCTCAACTCTTTTTGGCATCTCTATAAGTGTGTATTTGCCTATCTGACTGTTATAATATGACTGGACAGAAGGAGTTCCAGAACCAAGAATAACCAGAGCATCCTCAATCTTTCCTCTCATCACAGCACAGTCCCTTGCATGATAATATGGAGCTGTTTCCTGCTTGTATGAAGGATCATGTTCTTCGTCTACTATTATGAGACCAACATTTGGAAGAGGAGAAAATATGGCAGATCTTGCACCAATAACTATGTCCACCTCACCTTTTATCATCCTCATCCACTGATCATATCTTTCTCCAGGACTCATTCTGCTGTGATATACCGCAACCCTTTCTCCAAATGTCTGTCTGAATATGCTTTCCATGTATAAGACAAGAGATATTTCAGGAAGAAGAAATATTACTTTTTTTCCCATACTTATAGCCATCTTTGCAGCTCTTCTGTAAACTTCTGTCTTTCCACTTCCTGTAACACCAAAAAGAAGCTTTACAGAGAATTTTCCTTCCTTAAGTGAGGAATATATTTCAGAAAGGGCTTTTTCTTGCTGAGGATGAAGTCTTTCTGGAATAGATACAGGTCCAATGATCTGACCATCCACTGCTTTGTGAATAGGAAGATATTCAGTCTTTATTATTCCTTTTTTCTCAAGCTTTCTTGCAAGATAATAAACATTTCTGAACTTTCCTATGAGCCTGCAAAGCGGTATGTTTTTTTTTATCTCATTCAGAAATTCCTTTTCTTCATCACTCAGCCCTTCAACATTAATAACCCCTTCTTTTATCTTTGCAAATTTCCTTATAAGAGGATCTTTTCCTTCTTTTTTCTTTATCTTCCTTTTTACCTTTATCCAGCCTTTTTCTGAAAGCTTATCAAGAATCCTTTGAGGAATGTCTTCTATTCTTCTATAAGGATTCTCTTTTATCCAGAGAAGAGCCTTTTTTTCAGGACTATTTTCAGGAAGCTCATCCAGTGCCTTTTCTCCTTTTTTCGTAATCCTTGCAACCCTGTATCTTATAACATTTATCCCAGGAGGAAGCGCAGTCTGAATTATCTGACCTATTGGGTAAAAATAATAATCAGAAAGCCATCTGAAAAAGCTTACCATCTTTTTCGTAAAAATAGGTCCTGAATCAAGTATTTCCAGAATCTCCTTCACATTCTCTATCTTTTCTGTATCTCCCAGGATGTATCCTACAGTTTCCTGATTCTTAAAAGGAACAAGGACCCTGTATCCTGTATAATCTTTCAGAGGAAGCTCTTCTGGAAGAAGATACGTAAATGTCTTCCTTATTGGAAGACCTACAGCAACCTCTACAAATCTTTCTTTCATGAAAGAATTTTTTCCCAGGGAATGGAAGGATAAGTCTTGTGTAGATAGTGATCGTCATCAACGATGTTAAAAGAGAGGTTTGAAAATATCTCTTCTGCAATCTTTTTTACTTCATCAATTGGAATAAGCTCATCATTCTTTCCATGATATATCCATACAGGAATATCCAGTTTTTTTGGTTCTTTTATTACCATGTGAAGGAAGTTTATGGCAGGAGCAAGAAGAACAAGCTTTACTACTCTTTCTGGATTTTCCATTGCAAATACAGTTCCCATAAGCCCACCATAACTTGATCCAACAATCCTTATGTCATCTTTTCCTTCAAGGACTTTTCTCAGCTTTTCCATCCTCTGATCAAATGATCCAGAAAAGTCAGGGATGATCATGTCAGGAAATCTCTCCTTAAGAAATCTTGCCTTTACTCCCTGACTGCTACTTTCAAGACCGTGTATAAATATCTTTGTCATATTTTACCTCTTTTAGTTTTTTCAATCATTTTAATAAAAGCTAAAAAAAAAGCAATTCTTGACACAAATCCTTTTTTATTCTAAGAAGTTAAAGATCCAGACAATTTAAGGAGGAGATTATGAAAAAAGGGTCTGTTATGGTAATTGGTGGAGGTATATCTGGGATAAAGTCAGCACTTGATCTTGCAAATTCAGGATATTTTGTATATCTGGTTGAAGAGACTTCTGCTGTTGGAGGAATAATGAGTCAGCTTGATAAGACATTTCCTACAAATGACTGCTCTATGTGAATACTTTCTCCCAACCTGGTTGAGGTTGGAAGGCATCCAAATATAAAGATAATAACACTTGCAAAGATAGAAGAAATAGAAGGGGAAGAGGGGAATTTCAGGGTAAAGCTGAGGATAAGACCAAGATATGTAGATGCAGAAAAGTGCACTGGATGTGGTGAATGCTGTTCTATTTTTTTGGAAAAAGAGCCAGAAGAAAAAGATGGAAGACTTTGGGTAGACAGGATCATCATAGATGATGTAGCCTGCATCCACTGTGGTGAATGTGTAAAGGCGTGCACAGAGGAAAACAAAGAAAGGAATGCTCTTACAAATGTGGTTCAAAAAGCTATCCGTGAAGCAAAAAAGGAAAAAGAACCAAATCTTTTGCAAAAGCTCATAAGGATGGATTTAGAAGAGAGGAAGAGATTCTGGGATTCACATTTTGTAAGATGCATAAAGTGTTATGGATGTATTGATCAGTGTCCTGTAAGAGAGGAAGAAGAAGATGAGCTTAGGATTTCAGAATGGATAAAACAGGGAGAAGTCCCTCCAAGATATCCTGAATTTCACCTCATAAGGGCATATCAGGTATGGGATAGATGTATACTTTGTGGTGAATGTGAGGAGACATGTCCAGCAGGAATACCCCTCAAGACCCTCCAGGATATAACACAGTTCTTCTCACCAGAAGATGCCTTCAAGCTTGTTCCAGGTCTCAGCGAAGAGGCAAAGAGAAAGATAATAGATTTTGTAAGAAAAAGGATGGATAAAAACAGGAGAATGAGATATGAACTCTGATTTTGTCCTTACAACATGTCCTTTTTGTGGAACAGGATGCAATTTTTATCTTGAAGTAGAAGATGGTGAGATAAAAGGGGTTGTTCCGTGCAAGACACATCCTGTAAGCAGAGGAAAGCTTTGTGTCCTTGGAAGAAGTGCACATAAGTTTGTTCAGCATCCTGAAAGACTGAAGAATCCTCTCGTAAAAAAGAATGGAAGGTTCTTTGAGACAGACTGGAATACTGCCTTAAAGGAGATATCAGAAAGGCTTAAAAAGATAATAGAAAAATACGGACCTGATTCTGTTGGAATAATCTCCAGTGCAAAATGCACAAATGAAGAAAACTATCTTATAATGAAATTTGCAAGAGCAGCTGTAGGAACGAACAACATAGATCACTGTGCAAGACTTTGTCATTCAAGCACAGTAGAAGGACTTAGACAGGCATTTGGTGCAGGTGCAATGACGAATTCTATAACAGAGATAGATCAGGCTGAATGCATATTCATTACAGGAAGCAATACAACAAGTCAGCACCCTCTTGTTGCAAGCTGGATAATAAGTGCAAAGCAGAAAGGAGCAAGGCTTATTGTAGCTGATCCAAGAAGTATTCCTATAAGCAGATATGCTGATATATATCTGAGGATAAAGCCAGGAACAAATATTGCACTTATTAATGGTCTTCTTCATGTGATAATAAAAGAAGGACTCATAGACAGAAGTTTTATAAGTGAAAGGACACAGGGATTTCAGGAAATTGAAGAGACCGTAAAAAGGTATGATCCAGATTATGTAAGCAGCATTACAGGAGCATCTAAGGAGCTTATAGAAAAAGCAGCCATCCTTTATGCAAGATCAAGATCAATGCTTTTTTATGCAATGGGAATAACACAGCACATAAACGGAACAGATAATGTAAAGGCAATAGCAAATCTTTCACTTGCAACAGGAAACATAGGAAAGCCAGCAACAGGAGTAAATCCTCTTCGCGGACAGAACAATGTTCAGGGTGCGTGTGATATGGGTGCTCTTCCAGATGTGCTTACAGGATATAGAAGAGTAGATGATGAGGATGCAAGAAGGGTCTTTGAAAAGGAATGGGGAGTTCCTGTTCCAGAAAAAAAAGGACTTACTTTGGTTGAGATGATGAATGAGGCAGAAAAAGGTTCTCTAAAGGCAATGATAATATTTGGAGAGAATCCAGCAATTTCTGATCCTGACATAAGTCATGTAAAAAAAGCATTGAGTTCTTTAGAACTTCTCGTAGTAGTTGACATATTCCTTACTGAGACAGCAGAGCTTGCACATTTTGTCCTTCCTGCATCAAGCTTTGCAGAAAAAGATGGAACGTTTACGAATACGGACAGAAGAGTCCAGAGAGTAAGAAAGGCTATAGATCCTGTTGGAAATTCAATGCCAGATTGGAAGATAGTATGTGAGATTGCAGAAAGGATTGGAGCAAAAGGATTTAACTATTCTTCTCCAAAGCAGATAATGGATGAAATAAGAAGGCTTACACCATCCTATGCAGGAATAACATATGAAAGGCTTGAAAGTGGAGAAACAATTCAGTGGCCATGTCCTTCAGAAGATCATCCAGGAACACCATTTCTTTACAAAGACGGATTTCCTATAGGAAAGGCAAGATTCTTTTCAGTTGAACATACTCAGATAAAACCTTCTGACAAGTATCCATTTATCCTTATAACAGGAAGATGTCCTTTTCATTTTCACACAGGAAGCATAACAAGGAAGATAGAAAGACTGGAAAATGAAGTAAATGAAGGATATGTTGAGATAAGCAGAAGGGATGCAGAAAGGCTGGGTATAAAAGAAGGTGATACTGTAGAGGTAATCTCAGAGACAGGAAAGATTGAGATAAAGGCTTATGTTTCTGAAGAAATAGAACCTGGAGTAATCTTTATTCCAATGCACTTTAAGGAATCTCCTGCAAACATGCTTGTATCAAGAAAGCTTGATCCTTTTTCAAAGATACCAAACTTTAAGGCATGTGCAGTAAATGTAAAGAGGAAGTAAGATGGAAAGGATAAAGAAAGAGGCAATATCTGCTATAAGAGAAGGATATCTTGTCCTTGGACTCAGAAAAAGATGGGGGCATGTTGGTCCTTATCTTTTCAGGAAAGAAGAAGAGATAGAATATCTTGAGACAGAGCCAAGATACAGTCTTGCAGGTATAGTAAAGAGGATACTGAAAAAAGATCCAGATATAAAGCTTGCTGCTGTTATGAGAGGATGTGATATAAGGGCTTTGAGGAAGTTTGAAGAGGAGGTTGATCTAAGAAGATTAAGATTCATAGGGATTGAATGTTCCTTAGAGCAGGCAATAAAGTGCAACTGCGAAAAGCCTATATACAATACATTTGAATGCACAGGTTGCTGGAGCTGTATTGAGGCATGCAAAGAAGGAGCAATAAGAAGGATAAATGTATGTCCTGTTGTTGTTCCTGATGAATACAATGAAGGGCTTTCATACAGAAAAGCAATATACATAAAGTATCCACAGGCTGTTCCACTTAAGGCAGCAAGAGATCCAGATGCATGTCTTAAGATAAATGATATACTTGATTGCAAGGGATGTGAAAGGGTATGTCAGGCAGGTGCCATAAAGCTTGATGATACAGAAAGGATAGAACAGATAGAGGTAGGGGCAATAATATTTGCTTCAGGTCTTAAGGTATTTGATCCATCATCTATTCCAAATTATAACTACAGGAATCATAAGAATATAATGACTTCAATGGAATTTGAAAGGATACTTTCTGCATCAGGTCCAACACAAGGAAGACTTCTTATTAATGGAAAAGAGCCAAAAAAGATTGCATGGATTCAGTGTGTTGGATCTCGTGACATAAAGACAAATCAATACTGTTCTTCTGTATGCTGTATGTATGCAATAAAGGAGGCTGTTGTTGCAAAGGAGCATAATCCAGAAGTTGACTGTGCAATATTCTATATGGATATGAGGACATATGGAAAGGAATTTGAAAGATACTATGAAAGGGCAAGAAAAGATGGTGTAAGATTTATAAGAGCAAGGATACATACGATAGAGGAAGAAAATGGTGATCTTCTTATAAGATATCTTGATGATAAAGGGATGCCAAAAAGTGAGCTTTTTGACATTGTTGTCCTTTCTGTTGGATTTGAGATAAGGGAAGAGATGGAAGAGATACTGAAGAGGTTTGGAATAAGGCTTACAAAAGGAAGGTTTGTTTATACGGATTCATTCTCTCCTGTATCTACATCAAAAAAAGGCATTTTTGTATGCGGAACGATTTCTGGTCCAAAAGACATTCCATCTTCTGTAATAGATGCATCTGCTTCTGCTTGTGAAGTGGGAATCCTTTTAAGTGATGTAAGGGGAACTGCTGTAAAAGAAAAGACTCTTCCAGCTGAAAGGGATGTATCAGGAGAGAGACCAAAAGTTGGTGTATTTATCTGTCATTGTGGAATAAATATTGGTGGAGTCATAAACATTTCTGAACTTAAGGAATATGCAAAAACCCTTCCTTTTGTTGAACATGTAGAAGACAACCTATATACATGCTCTCAGGAGACACAGGAAAAGATAGCTCAGGTTATAAGAGAAAAAGGTCTGAATAGGATTGTTGTTGCTGCATGTTCTCCAAGGACACATGAGCCTCTTTTTCGGGAAACACTTATCAGTGCAGGACTTAATAAGTATCTTTTTGAGATGGCAAATATAAGGAATCAGGATTCATGGGTTCATAAGGATTTTCCAGAAGATGCAACAGATATTGCAAAGGATCTTATAAGGATGGCTGTAGCAAAGGTTTCTCTTATGGAACCACTTAAAGAAGAAAAGATAAGTATAAACAAGAATGTCCTTGTTATAGGTGGTGGAATAGCTGGGATGACAGCAGCAAGATCACTTTCAATGCAGGGATACAAGGTATTTCTTGTTGAAAAGGAAAAGGAGCTTGGAGGACAGGCAAGGAGGATTTATAAGACATGGAAAGGAGAGGATGTTCAGGAAAGACTTAAAGCTCTTATAGAAGATGTAAGAAATGATAAGAACATAGAAGTATTTCTTAAGGCAAAGATAATTTCAGTTGAGGGATTTGTTGGAAACTTTAAGACAAAGATCCTATCAGATGGAAAAGAATACATTATTGAACATGGAGCAGTAATAATTGCTGTTGGAGCAAAGGAATATAAGCCTGATGAATATCTTTATGGAAAAGATCAAAGGGTTATTACAGGTCTTGAGCTTGATGAAAGGTTCATAAAAGGAGATCCTTCTCTTAAAAGACTAAAAAGTGTTGTATTTATACAGTGTGTTGGTTCAAGAGATAAGGAAAGACCTTATTGTTCAAAGGTATGCTGTACTCATTCTATAAAGAGTGCTCTTTATCTGAAAGAGCTGAATCCTGAAATGGACATATACATACTTTACAGGGACATAAGGACATATGGAGAAAGAGAGAATCTTTATCTTGAGGCAAGAAAAAAGGGTGTTCTTTTTATAAGATATGATCTTGAAAAGAAGCCAGAGGTTTCAAATGAGAATGGAGTCCTCAAGGTAAAGGTAAAAGATCATATCCTTGAAAGAGATATTATTATCCAGCCAGATCTTATCATTCTTGCATCAGCAATAGTTCCTAATGAAGAAAGTGAGCAGATTGCAAAATTCTTCAAAGTCCCACTGAATGAAGACGGATTTTTTGTAGAATCACATCCAAAGCTTGCACCAGCAGAATTTGCAACAGATGGAATATACCTTTGTGGGATGTGTCATTATCCAAAACCGATTGATGAAGCAATATCTCAGGCAAAGGCAGCAGTATCAAGAGCAACAGTCCTTCTTACAAAGGACAAGATACTTACAGAAGGATATGTAGCAGAAGTGAATCCAATGCTGTGTTCATCATGTGGAACATGCATAAAGATATGCCCATATGGTGCACCATACTTTATTGAAGAAGGTCCATTTAAAGGAAAGGCAGCAATAAATCCGGTTCTATGTAAAGGATGTGGTCTTTGTGTTGCATCTTGCAGGTCAGGAGCAATAAATCTTAATGGATTCAGGACAGAACAGATAATGAGCATGATTGATGAAATAAGGAGAATAGGAGAATAAAGAGATGGAATGGAAACCAAAGATTGTTGCATTTCTTTGCAATTGGTGCAGTTATGGTGCTGCTGATCTTGCAGGAGTAAGCCGTCTTCAGTATCCTCCTTATTTCAGGATAATAAGGGTTCCATGTTCTAGCAGAGTTGATACGAGATTCATTATTCAGGCATTCAGAAATGGTGCAGATGCAGTATGGGTATCAGGATGTCATCCAGGAGACTGTCATTATATAGAAGGGAATATGTATGCAAGAAGGAGATTCGTTCTTCTTAAAAGACTCCTTGAATTTATCGGAATAGAACCAGAAAGGATCTTCTTTTCATGGATATCCTCAGCAGAAGGAACAAAGTTTGCTGAAACAGCAAAGCTTATTGCAGAAAAAGTAAAAAAACTTGGTCCTTCTGATTTCTTTGTAAAAAGAAGAGCAGAGGTTCCCTGATGGAAGGATATACAGAAAAGATAAGGCAGATAGCAAAAAGGCTTTTTGAAGAAAAAAGGATAGACATCTTTATTGGATATGAAAAAGGAACAAATCCATTTTTTCCAAGACCAACACTTATATCAGATCCTCAAGAAGTAGAAAAACTCATATGGAACAGCAACTGTGGACTGAATCTCTGCACGTATCTTACAGGAAGAAAGGAAAGGATAGGAATTGTTGCAACAGGATGTGTATCAAGAAGTATCGTGAATCATATAATTGAGAATCAGATAAAGAGGGAAAAGATCTATATTGTAGGAATTCCATGTAAAGGAATAATTGACTATAGGAAGGTCCTGAGAAGGATTGAAGGAAAAGAAGTCCTAAGGATAGAAGAAGAAGGAGAAAGTTTTAAGGTAATCTGTGATGGATTTGAAGAAAGGTTTAAAAAAGAAGATTTCCTTCAGGAAAACTGCCTAAGCTGCACACATCCAAATCCTGTTATATATGACGAACTTGTAGCAGATCCTGTAACTCCAAGATCTGAAAGACCTGTTTATAAGGATGTAGAAGAGATAGAAAAAAAGTCACCGAAGGAAAAAAGAAGTTACATTGAGCAGGCTATAGAAGGATGCATTCGCTGTTATGCATGCAGAAATGTATGTCCTCACTGCTACTGTCCTACATGTTTCATTGACGAAAAGATCCCGTATTTTGGAAAGAGTATAGACTTCGTAGATACGCTTACATTTCACATTATCCGTGCAATGCATCTTGCAGGAAGATGCACAGACTGTGGTTCATGTGAAAGGGTATGTCCTATGGGAATTCCTATAAGGATATTTGTAAAGAAACTTAACAAGGATGCATTTGAGCTTTTTTCATGGCAGTCAGGTATGTCTTTGGAAAAAGGGCAGCTTCTTTCTACATACAGAAGAGATGACTATGATGATTTTATCTAAGAGGAGAAAGAGATGAGGTTTGTTCTGAAGGATGATTTTTTAAAAAAGCTAAGAGAGATTTCTAAAAATTATAAGGTATTTGTTCCTGTAAAAAAGGATTACTTCCATTTATTTCAGGAGCTAAAAGATGACATTTTACCAGATTTTTCATTTTTCAACACAAAGCTTTCTCCAAAAAGCATACTCTTTCCTCAATCAGAAAGGATGTTTGAATACAGTCTTGATAAGGATGATCCTGATGCATACATACTTAAAGAAGCAAAAAAGGATTTTTCTCCTCAGATAATTGTTGGAATAAGACCATGTGATGCACATGCATTTCAGATAGTAAAACAGAATTTTGACACTCCTGAATACAAAGATCCATGGTGGACAAAAAGATACAGTCTTACGACATTTATTGGACTTGCATGTAATAGTCCAAGAAGCAGCTGTTTTTGTCTGAAAGTAGGAGGAGGTCCTTTTAGTGAAAAAGGACTTGATGCAATTATGTATGATCTTGGAGAAGGGTTTCTCATAAAGGACATAACAGATAAGGGAAGGGATTTTCTGGATAAGATTGGAGGAGATGAAGCAAAAAAGGAGCATTTAGAAAAGGCAGAAAAGTTAAAAAAAGAGGCAGAAGAAAAGATAAAAGTAGATCTTAAGATTGAGGATCTTCTTAAAAGACCAGTCCTTTCTGTTTTTGAATCAGATATCTGGAATTCTGTATCATTTCCCTGTATAACTTGTGGGATCTGCACATTTCTTTGTCCAACATGCTGGTGTTTTGACATACAGGATGAGGTGTATGGAAAAAGAGGAGATAGAATTAGGAATTGGGATTCATGTATGTTTCCGATATTTACACTTCATGCATCAGGATATAATCCGCGTGGAGAGAAGTTCAGAAGGGTAAGACAGAGATTTATGCACAAACTGAAGTATTATCCTGAAAGATACAAGAAAGGGATACAGTGTTCTGGATGTGGAAGGTGCATAATGTATTGTCCAACAAATATGGATATAAGAAGAATAATAAACATGTTGGCAGAGGAGAAAAGGAATGAATCCATATCTTCCTTATCCTGCAAGGATTGAAAGGATAATTGTTGAGACAGATGACAGAAACATAAGGACATACAGGCTAAGTTTCCTTTATCCAGAACATGAAAAAAAGTTTCAATTTCTTCCAGGTCAGTTTGCAGAGATTTCTGTTCCTGGAAGAGGTGAAGTTCCTATAGGTATTGCATCATCTCCAACAGAAAAGGGATATCTTCTTTTTACAGTAAACAAAGCAGGATATGTTACATCTTATCTGCATAACATGAAAGAAGGAGATATCATTGGAATAAGAGGACCTCTTGGAAGACCATATCCATGGGAAAGGATGGAAGGAAGGAATATACTTATAGTTGGAGGAGGATTTGCATTTACGACACTCAGATCAAGCATAGTATATATGCTTGAAAACAGAAGAAAGTTTGGGAAGATAACGGTCGTATATGGTGCAAGAAGACCAGGACTTCTTCTTTATAAAAAAGAGATCTTTGAATGGGAAAAAAGATCTGACATAGATATGCATATAACCGTAGATGCAACAGATGATCCAGATTGGAAATACAATGTTGGGCTTGTTCCAAATATAGTGGAGGAGAAGATAAAAAGTGCAGAAAATACTATAGCACTTGTTTGTGGTCCACCTGTTATGATAAGATTTACAAGACCTGTTCTTGAAAAGATAGGCTTTTCTCCTGAAGACATATTTCTTTCTCTTGAGATGAGGATGAAATGTGGAATTGGGATGTGTGGAAGATGCAATATTGGACACAAATTTGTGTGCAAGGATGGACCAGTATTTTCTCTTGCAGAACTGAATGAACTTCCTCCTGAATATTAATTGCACCATGAAGGTGTATGAAGGTCAGAAGACAAGAAGGAAAAAGCAGTCTTGTTTGAAAGCAAGTATCAGGAAGGAGATTCATTTATACACAGAGCAGATCCAAGAATCAGGATTCTCTCAGGACTTCTCCTTTCCTTTTCAACGGCTTTATTAAAAAAAATAGAAGTATCTCTTTTTTTCCTATTTTTTTCTTTTTTCCTCCTTTTTCTTTCAAAGATCCCTTTCAGGAAGGTCATTAAGTCTCTTTTTTTTGCAAATTTCTTCATAGGATTCCTCTGGCTATTTGTCCCTTTTTCTCTTCCAGGAGATACCCTGTTTCAAATATGGAAACTAAAAGCAACAAAAGAAGGGATAAAGCTTGCTACTTTAATAACACTCAAGTGCAACGCAATTCTTATAATAATAATCCTATTTGTTGCAACAATCCCCATCCATTCATTAGGACATGCATTAAACAAAATTGGTCTTCCAAACAAACTTGTATTAATCTTTCTTATGAGTTACAGATACATAACTGTTATAAAAGATGAATACAGCAGACTTATGCAGGCTGCAAGACTTAGATGCTTTTCTCCAAAAACAGATCTTCATACATACAGGACATATGCATATCTTATTGCAATGGTATTTATAAGAAGCTATGAAAGGGGAATAAGGATATATAATGCAATGCTTCTTAGAGGATTCAAGGGAAGATTTTACAGTCTCAAGGAGTTTTCATTAAATGTATCTGATGTCCTTATACTTTTATCTGCCTTTCTTATATCATTGGCTATACATTTTGCTGAAAGATGGCTATATTAAGTCTTAAATCAGTCTCATTTTCATATGACTCAGAAAGGAGGATATTTGAGGATATAGACTTTGAGCTGAATGAAGGAGAAAAGATTGGTCTTGTTGGACCTAATGGATGTGGAAAGACGACATTTCTTTACATATGCATGGGGATACTTAAGCCAGAAAAAGGAAAAGTATTCTTTAATGGAAGACCTATAGACTCTGAAAAGGATCTAATAGAGATGAGAAGAAATGTAGGATTTGTCTTTCAGAATCCTGATGATCAGCTTTTCTGCCCAACTGTCCTGGAAGATGTTGCATTTGGTCCACTCAATCTTGGATTGAGTAAAGAAGAGGCAATAGAGAGGGCAAAAGAAGCACTTGAACTCGTAGGACTTAAAGGATTTGAAGAAAGACTTACTTATAAGCTTTCTGGAGGAGAAAAAAGGCTTGTATCTATTGCAACAGTCCTTTCCATGAAACCAAAAGCACTTCTTTTAGATGAACCTTCTACAGGACTTGATCCTGAAACAAGAAAAAGGATTATTGATCTTTTAAGAAGTTTTGACATTTCACTACTTGTTGTCTCTCATGATTGGGATTTTATAGTAAAGACAACAGAAAGGTATTATACGATTGAAAACAGGAAGATCGTTGAGATAAAAAGATCTTTCCTTCATCAACATATCCATTATCATCCTGCAGGAGATATTCCTCATGAGCATCTATAGTCTTTAAGAAGTTTCCAAAGCTGAAAGACAAGTCTTTCTAAAAGAAGAAAAAGATTTCTGTTCCTTTGAATATCCTGCTCAGCTGCATATATAAGCATTATTGAATCTGTCAGAGTCTTTAAAGAATACCTTTCTGCTACTTTTTCTGCCAATCTGCTCAGATCACTGTTTATCATATCCTCCTTTTTTCCTCCTTCCTTTATCACCATCATATCCCTTAGCCAGCTTTGCCATACTGTAAACATGTCTTTTATATCTTCAAGATCCATTTCCATGTATTTATTTATAAGCCCAAAAACTTCTTCTCTTTCAAATGAAGGAAGCTTTATAATAGACATTATCCATTCTTCCCTTTTTCCAAAAAAATCTCTTTCAAGAAGTTTTATAGCCCTTCCAAGACTTCCTCCACTTATCTTTGAAAGGACAGAAGCCGTATCAGTATCAACAGATCTGTTTTTTACGAGCCATTTTACCATTTCACTTCTTGGAATAGGATAAAAAGGGATCTTTTGGCATCTTGAGACAACCGTAGGAAGAAGGTTTAGCTGTTCAACTACATTAAGGATAAAGATATTTCTTTCAGGAGGTTCTTCTAAAATCTTCAAAAAAGCATTTCCTGCTTCTTCTGTAAGCTTTTCTGCCTCATCAATCACGAAAATTCTGTAGTTCCTTAATGGAGAAAAGCTCGTCCTTCTTATAATCTCTCTTATGTATTCTATAGAGATCTTCTGTTTTGGATCTTCTGTCTTTATTATCCAGAAGTCTGGAAAATTTCCTGAAACAATCTGTCTGCAATATTTACATCCTCCACATCCACCATCATCATCTGGATCTTCACAGTTCAGATACATGGCAAGTGCTTTTGCCATTGTCTTTTTTCCTGTCCCAGAAATTCCAGAAAAAAGAAGTGCATGGGGAAGCCTCCCTCCTTTTGCTGCCTTCATGAGGATATTCTTTGCTGTCTTCTGCCCTATTATTTCTGAAAACTTCATATTCCAGAAATATTTCTTACTTTAAAGAATATCTCCTCTTCTATCTTTTCCACATCCCTTTCTGCATCAATTACAACGATCCTTTCCCTGTCTTTTTTTGCAATTGAAAGATAACCATCCCTTACCCTATAATGAAAAGAAAGATCTTCTCTTTCAAATCTATCTTTTCTTTTCAGTCTTCTTAAGGCTATTTCTGGTCTGCAATCAAGTAAAAATGTTATGTCAGGCTTTATATATCCACATATCCTTTTGTTGATCATGTTTATAAATTCAAGATCTATCCCTCTTCCATATCCCTGATAGGCAACAGTTGCATCAGAAAATCTATCACTTATTATCCAGAATCCACTTTTTAGAAGAGGCTCTATGACCTCTTTTATGTGCTGAGCTCTATCAGCAGCATATAAGAAAAGTTCTGAAAGTGAAGAAATAGAGTTTTCTGAAAGCAGTATCTTCCTTATGTGTGATCCAACAGATGTTCCTCCTGGTTCTGAAGTAAGAATTACAGGTATTCCTTGTTTTTTTAGTCTCAGATATAGTCTTTTTGCCTGTGTTGTCTTTCCTGATCCATCTATTCCTTCAAATGTAATAAAAAAAGCCTTTTTCATCTTCTTTTTTCCTTTTATAATACTAAAGATGAACGAAAAATACAAAAGACTCGTTGAATTCCTGAAAGATCTTCCTTCACTTGCCATTTCTTTTTCAGGAGGAACTGACAGCAGTTTTCTTTTAGCCGTTGCAAAAGAATCAGTAAAGAATCTTATAGCAGTAACCTCTGCTTCACCCATACACAAAAAAAGAAGAATAGAAGAAGCAAAAAAGATAGCAGAGTTTTTAAAAGTAAGACACATTTTATTTGATCCTGGTGAGCTTTCAATTGAAAATTTTTTGGAAAACAGAGAAGACAGATGCTACATATGTAAGAAAAATCTCTTTACAAAGATAAAAAAAATAGCATCAGAATACGGGATATTTCATGTAGCAGATGGAACGATCCTGGACGATCTAAAAGAGTTCAGACCTGGAAGGATGGCAGCTCAGCAGCTGGGAGTCATGTCTCCACTTTTAGAGGTAGGTTTTAAGAAGGATGAAATAAGGGCTTTTTTGAAAAAGATGGGATTTCCTTTTTGGAACAAACCTTCAGAATCATGTCTTGCAACAAGGATTCCATATGGTGAAAGGATAACTGAAGAGAAGTTGAAGATAATAGAAAAAGCAGAGGACATATTAGAAGATATGGGATTCAGAATATTCAGGGTAAAGGTCTATGGAGACATGGCAAAGATAAAGGTATCTGAATCTGAGATAGAAGAGCTTTTTAGAAAAAGAGGATACATTCTGGAGAGATTCAAAATGATTGGATTTTCTTATGTAAGTTTAGATCTGGAGGGATTTAGAAAAAATGGGGGTTATTGTAAAAAAGATAAGGCTTGAGGGATCTAAGGGAGAAAACCTCTAAGGAGACCACTTCGGTTTGAGACAGCTAAGTCAGGAGAAGAGATAGTGGTAAACAAGGCTGTAAGGCTTGATTTTTATCTTGATGGAGATAGACTTTCAGACGAATTCCTTGTTGTCCAGGATGATATTGCAACAGAAGAAGTGATCATAGGGGCTAAGACGATGCAAGCCTGGAGAATAGTAATAGATATGGAAAAAGAAGATGTTTACAGTATCCGTAAAGTAAGGAAGCACATGCTGAAGGTTGTTAACAGTTACTTGATTTTCTAAAATACAAAAAAGCTGGAGCAGGTAACATTATGAAAATTACAAGAAAACAGTTTTTAAAGAGCATATGTCTTGGATTTTTTGGACTTTTTTTTCCTTCTGATGCATTTCCTTTTTTTTGGGAAACAGTATGCAGGGGAAGCATAAAAGGAAAGATATTTAAAGGAGATGCACCAAAAAGGCTCTGGAAATGGTCAAAAGAGGCATATTATTATGCAAAAGCAGACAGCACTGTCCAGTGTCTTATATGTCCAAATGAATGTGTTCTTGAGCCTGGAGACAGGAGCATATGCAGATCAAAGGTAAACATCAATGGAAAACTCTATACACTTGCATATGGAAATCCATGTGCGGTTCACATAGATCCAATTGAAAAAAAGCCTCTTTTTCACTTTTATCCAAAAAGCTGGATATTTTCTATTGCAGAAACAGGATGTAATTTTCGCTGTCTTAACTGTCAGAACTGGGAGATATCTCAGAGAAGACCAGAGGATGTAGACTTCCAGGAGCTTTTTCCAGAAGATGTAATAGGTGCAGTAAAAAGATTTGGTTTAAGATTTATAGCATTTACATACTCAGAACCAATAACATTTTACGAATACATGTATGATACAGCACGCCTTGCAAAAGAAGAAGGGATAAAAAGTGTAATGGTGTCAAATGGATATATAAACAGAGAACCACTTCTTGAACTTTGCAAATATATAGATGCAGCAAGTCTGAATCTAAAATCCTTCAGTGACAGGATATATCAGTGTCTGAATGGTGGAAGGCTTGAGCCTGTTCTCAGGACTTTTAAGACACTTCATGAAAAGGGGATCTGGTTTGAGATAATAAATCTTGTTGTTCCAACATATACAGATGATCCAGATATGGTAAAAAGGATGTGTGAATGGATCTTAAAAGAGCTTGGACCAGATTATCCTCTTCACTTCCTGAGGTTTTTCCCAAGATATAAGCTTAAAAGACTCCCTGCAACTCCTATATCAACACTTGAAAAATTCCGTCAGATAGCCCTTTCAGAAGGAATCCGTTATGTCTATATTGGAAATGTTCCAGGACATCCAGGGACAAATACATACTGCCACAGCTGCAAAAAGCTCCTTATAAAAAGAGAAGGATATTATATAAGTGAAATAAACATCGTAAATGGAAGGTGTAAGTTCTGTGGAACAGCTATTCCTGGAAGATGGGCTTAACTTCTTCTATATCCTCCTTAGGTATAACCTTCCTTATCTTTATCCCTGTCTTTTCTTCAATAAACCTTAACCCTTCCTTTTTGTATCCCTTTATAAGCGTAAGCTTTTTTGGATGACAGAAAAGATCAACCTCCTTTTCTTTTATTCCTCTTAAAACAGGAAGCACATACTGTCTTATGTATATCTTTGATCTTACGAGGAATCCAAATGAAGGATGCCATGGACCTGCAACAATATTTCTTACAAGCTCATCTGAATACATAAGACCTATCCTTATTACAGGAATTCCTTCTTTTTCAAGAAGAATACAGGATTCAGCACAGATTTCAACAGCCTCTTCTAAACTGAGAGGAAAGTATCTTCCTTCTTTATATAATCTTTCAAGTTCAGATCCTTTTATAACTACTGTAGGATACAGCCTTACCATATCAGGCTTAAGGGCTATTACTTTTTCTATAGTCTTCAGAAATTTCTCCCTGCTGTCTCCTGGAAGACCTGGCATAAGCTGGATCCCAACTTTGAATCCCAGATCTTTCAAAAGATAAAAGGCTCTTATTGTGTCTTCAGAACTGTGTCCCCTTTTTGAAAGCTCAAGCACATTATCATCAAGAGATTGAGCTCCAAGCTCAACAGTCCTGACACCATAATCTTTTATGAATCTGAGGATTTCTTCATTTACTTTATCAGGTCTTGTAGAGACCCTTATCTCCTTTACTATTTCTTTTTCCATATATGGCTTTACAGAAGAAAGAAGCTCTTTCATGTATGATAAAGGAAGTCCTGTAAAAGTTCCTCCATAAAAAGCTACTTCTATTCCTTTTTCCTTTTCATATCTTTCTGATCTCAAAGCAGTTTCTATGATATCTTTTACTTTCTCAGGACTTATCCTTTTCTGTCCTGTTATCCTTCTTTGATCACAGAATATACATCTGTGAGGACAGCCTAAATTTGGAATAAATATTGGAACTATAAATCTTCTTGGTCTTTTATCCAACGGATAGCCTCCTTAGCAGCTTTTTGTTCTGCCTCCTTTTTACTTTTTCCCTTAGCAGCTGTTATAAACCTTCTATTTATAAAAAGCCCAACTTCAAATATCCTCCTGTGAGGAGGACCTTCTTCACTGAGGATCTTATATTCTGGAAGTATTCCAAATCTTTTCTGGGTTATCTCCTGAAGATGTGATTTGTAATCAAACATCTGTCTGGTTTTTTGGATTATAAAAGGAGAAAAAAGTCTTTTTATTACAGAAAATGTCTTTTCAAAGCCTGCATCCAGATACATGGCACCAAATATCGCTTCTACAGTATCTGCAAGAATTGAATCCTTTTCTCTTCCACCTTCTGCTTCCTCTCCTTTTCCAAGGAATATAGCATTTCCTAAGTCCAGAGATCTTGCAACCTGAGCAAGTGTTCTTTTTGATACAATAGCTGCTCTTAGCTTGCTAAGTTTTCCTTCCTTTGAAAGTGGAAACATGTCCATAAGGATATGACTTATTGCAAGACATAGAACAGAATCTCCAAGAAATTCCAATCTTTCATTGTCTTCTATTTTCTCTTTTTTTTCATTTACATAAGAAGGATGTCTCAGTGCCTTTAAAAGAAGTTCTTTGTCCTTGAATCTATAACCTAACCTTTCTTCAATCTCCATTTTTCTTTATCCAGATGATATTCCTGAAAATGTTCTTTTGCAAGAAGAAAAAATAGTTTACAAGTTCATCAGATATCTGATAGAAAACTTCTTTTTTTAAATTTTCTTATCTTTTCACCAATTTTCCTTGACTTTTGTTTCCTATTACATAAAATAGCCAACAAGTTTAAAAACTGGAGCTTTTTTCTTTGTATTAGAAAAAACAAGGGGTTATAAAAAATGGAAAGGATGTTACTTGTGGAAGACAGTAAATTTGTTGCAGAACTTCTGTTAAGTGTCTTTAAGAAATTTTTGAACATAGATTGGACAATAGATGCAAAAGGAGCATTTGAAAGATTGAAAAAAGAAAGATACGATCTTATTTTGACAAATCACATCCTGTTAGATATGGACGGAGAGGATTTTGTAAGAGAAGTAAGAAGACTTTTTCCAGATATACCAATAGCTGTTTTTACATATGAGGGAAAAGGAGATTATCTTATAGAAGCAGGAGCAAATTTAATTTTACCTAAGCCTTTTGATATAATAAAAAAGGATGATAGATGAGATAGATAAAAAGATAATTCAGCAGATTCAGGGAGATATTCCTCTTGACAAAAGACCTTTTAAGATAATAGCTTCAAGGATAGGAATAGAAGAAAGGGAGATTATAGAAAGGATAAAAAGACTTAAGAAGGAAGGGATAATAAGAAGATTTGGTGCTACACTGAGACATCAGATAGCAGGATTCAGTGCAAATGCAATGATTGCATGGATCGTTCCAGAAGAAAGAATTGATGAGGTTGGAAAAAAGCTTTCAGAATTCAGAGAAGTTACTCACTGCTATCAGAGGGTTTCCTATAAGGAATGGCCATATAATCTTTATACGATGATACATGCTGATACAAAGGAAAAGTGTTATGAGATTGCAAAGAAGATGTCAAAGAAGGTGGGAATAAAAGACTATGTTCTTCTTTTTAGTGAAAAGGAGTTTAAAAAAACAAGTATGAAGTATTTCTGATGAGGTCAGAAGAGCTTTTCAGGGAAGCAAAAAGGATTATTCCAGGTGGAGTAAACAGTCCTGTAAGGGCAGGAAAGGCTGTTGGAATTGATCCTCCTTTTATAAAAAAAGGAAAAGGATGCTATATATGGGATGTTGATGGAAAAAGATACATAGATTATGTCTGCTCATGGGGTCCACTTATCCTTGGTCATGCTCATCCTCAGGTGATAGCTGAGATAAAGAAAGTAGCAGAATTTGGAACAAGTTTTGGTGCTCCTACAGAACTTGAGCTTCAGATGGCAAGACTCATAGTGGAAATGGTTCCTTCAGTAGAGATGGTAAGGATGGTAAATTCTGGAACAGAGGCAACGATGAGTGCAATAAGACTTGCAAGGGGATATACAGGAAGGAATAAGATCATTAAGTTTGAAGGATGTTATCATGGACATGCAGACAGTCTTCTTGTAAGTGCAGGATCAGGAGTTGCAACACTTGGTATTCCTGGAAGTCCAGGTATCCCAGAAGATACTGCAAAGCACACCATATCTGTTCCATACAATAGCAAAGAAGCAGTGGAAGAGGCTTTCAGAAAGTATGGTGAAGACATAGCAGCAGTAATCGTTGAACCTGTTGCAGGAAACATGGGAGTTGTTCTTCCAAAAGAAGGATTTCTTTCTTTTTTAAGAGATATAACAGAGAAGTATGGATCACTTCTTATATTTGATGAAGTTATTACTGGATTCAGGCTTTCTGCTGGTGGTGCACAAAAGATTTTTGGAATCATGCCAGACATAACATGTCTTGGAAAGATAATAGGAGGAGGACTTCCTGTTGGGGCATATGGTGGAAGAAGAGATATTATGGAGATGGTTGCACCAGAAGGAGATGTATATCAGGCTGGAACACTTTCAGGAAATCCTATTGCAATGGCAGCAGGAATTGCTACTTTAAGGATCCTTAAAGATGAAAGAATATATGATGAACTTGAAAGAAAAAGTAAGATGCTTTTTGATGGAATAAAAGAAAGGGCAGAGAAAAAAGGGATTCCTGTAAAGATAAACAGGATTGGTTCAATGGGATCTGTTTTTTTTGCAGAACACGAGATTTTTGATTTTTCTTCTGTAAAAAGGACAGATACAGAAAGATTTAAGAGATTCTATAAAGCTCTTCTTTCAAAAGGGATTTACATTGCTCCTTCTCCTTTTGAAGCAATCTTTATCTCAGCTTCTCATACAGATGATGCTATAGAGGAGACTTTAAAGGCAGTTGAATATGCTTTTGAGAATATTTAGCATTCTTATTTTTCTGTCTTTTTTCTCAAACATCTGTTATCCAAAGATATGTGTTCTTGTAAGTATCCTTCCCCAGAGGTTCTTCGTAAAAAAAATAGCAAAAGAAAGGGCAGAAGTTACTGTTATAGTCCCTCCAGGATATAATCCTGCAACATATGAACCAGGTCCAGAAAAGATAAAAAAAGTAGAAAAGGCAAAGGTATATTTTGCCATAGGAGTTCCTTTTGAAAAGGTATGGCTTAAGAGGTTCTCTTCCTTAAACAGGAGTCTTATTATCGTTCATACAGAAGAAGGGATAAAAAAAAGAAAGATCGTTTACAGATGGAAGAAAAAAGAGGTCATAGATCCACACATATGGCTTTCACCTCCTCTTGTAAAGATACAGGCAAAAAAGATAGCAGAGACTTTTATTGAGATAGATCCAGAAGGAAAAGACTTTTACAAAAAAAATCTTTCATATTTTATAAAACAGATAGAAATGCTTGACAGAGAAATTGAGCTTATCTTGAAAGATGAAAAAGGAAAAGAATTTCTTGTGTTTCATCCATGTTGGGGATATTTTGCAGAAAGATACGGACTTAAACAGATCCCTATAGAACTTCATGGAAAAAGGCTTTCAGCAAAAGATCTTGCAACTCTTATAAATTATTGCAGATCAAAAGACATAAAGACAATATTCGTTCAGCCTCAATTTCCTACAAAAGAAGCAGAACTTATTGCAAAACAGATAGGAGCAAAGCTTGTCTTTTTAGATCCACTTTCTGAAAACTGGGATAAGAATCTCTTAGAAGTAGCAAGAAAAATAAAGGAAGCTATATCTTTTTAAGAAGTTTTCTTGCAATCTTTGCTTCTTTTGTCTTAGGATACTTCCTTATAAGCCTTTTTAGTATCAGTTTTGCACTTGTTCTGTCTCCTATTTTTTTAAATGCCTGAGCCTGTCTTAGCATAGCAGAAGGGACCTTGTTTCCTTTTGGATATCTCTTTATAAGTTCATGATAAGAAAGTATTGCCTTTTCGTATTCTCCAAGTTCCATATAACATTCACCAATCCAGAAGTATGCATTATCTGAAAGGTCTGTTTCTGGATATTTCTTCAGGAATTCTTTAAACTTTAAGACAGCTTCTTCATATTTCCCTTTCTTATACAGAGAAATGGCAAGATTGTATAATTTCTCAGAATCTTTTGTATTTCTTACGCTTTCCTCAAGTCCAAGATAACCATATATCTTCCTTATTCTTCCTTCTAATCTTTCCAATCTCTCTGAAATTTCTTCTAATGTCTTTGAATTCTTCATCCTTTTTAACAAAAACCTGTTTTCCTCAGAATATCCTCTTATCTTCCTTATCTCATCTTTTATAAGATCCAGCTCTGACAGAAGATCTGCCATGTTTTCTCTTACAGAAGAGAGCTGTTTTTTTTGATCTTCAATCTTTTTTTCTAATCTATACAGATTAAACTCAAGCTGACTTATCCTTAAATCAAGAGAATTTACCTGACTTTGAGTTGCACATGAAAAAAAGAAAAAGGGAAGAAGGAAAAAAAATCTCTTCAACTTTTCTCTCATTATTCACACTTTGGCTTTTTCAGGAGTTTAAATTCAGCTCTTCTGTTCTTTGCCCAGGCTTCTTCACAATGTCTTGGATCAATTGGTCTTTCTTCTCCATAGCTTATAGTGCAGATCCTGTCAGGAGATACTCCAAGCTGGATAAGATATCTTGCAGCAGCATCTGCTCTTCTCTGTCCAAGAGCAAGATTATATTCCTCTGTTCCTCTTTCATCACAGTGTCCTTCTATCCTTACACTGAATTCAGGATGTTTCAGAAGCCATTCTGCTTTTTTCTTCAATATCTCCTTTGCTTCTGGCTTTAGCTCTGCACTGTCAAAGTCAAAGTGGATCATTTCTGCCTCAAACTGTCTTATTTCTTCTACAATCCTTTTTTCTTCTCCCTTAAGTTCTTCAAGTCTTACCTCTGGCTTTTCAACAGAAACCCCTGGAGCTTTTTTTTCTACAGCTGGTGCAGTTACTGCTGTTTCAGGAGGCTTTATCTGTTTCTTTGCACAACTGCATAAGATAAGGAATACAATAAGAAATGCTATAACTGAGCTTTCTTTTCTTAAAAGCATTCCAAAACCTCCTTTTTTTTCTTGCCTTTTAACACTTAAACAAATAATTTTCAAGATAAATTGTCCAAAATTTCCTTAAGGGCACTTTTTGCAAATCCTATATCTGGATCCAATTCCAAAGCTATTTTTAAATATAACAATGCCTTCATATTTTCTCCTATCTCTTTATAATTTATCCCAATGTTTGCATAATCTATTGCAGAAGAAGGGTCTATCTGTATAGCTTTTTCAAAACACTTTATAGCCTTTTTGTGTTCTTTGAGTTTGAAATAACAAAATCCCATAAGGTTGTATATATCAGGTCTTTCACTGTCAAATTCTTCTGCCTTTTCAAGAAGCTCTATTGCCTTTTTATATTCTCCTTTATCCTTCATGCAGTGTGCCATATAGGAGTATATAGTTGGAATGTCCTGTTTTTCTGGATTAAGCTCCAAGCTTCTGGAAAAATAAGAAATTGCTTTTTCCACTTCTCCTTTTTTCATAAATATCATCGCCTTAAAAAAGCTTAAGTAATATCTTTCAGAGATAGCCTTCTCTACCTGGTCAATAACATCAAGTGCAAAAGAAGGATTCTCATTTTCTACAACAAGCTTTACAAGAAACATACCAAAGTCTGATCTCTTTGCTCTTTCTCTAAAATGACATCCTGGTATTATTACATAAAATGCAGGAATCCTTAGAACAGGATGAGTTATGTCAACAGCTATTACATTTAGCTGTCCTTTTCTTAAGACTTCTATTGCATTTTCTATTTCTGTCTTCATATTTCTGTCAGATATGTCAGGAAGATCACTTATTTTAACGGTTTTATCAGCATTTATAACAAATCCTATTTCATCCAGGCTTTTTGGCTTGGGAAGACCACTTGGCATATATCTTGTTCCGCTGTTAAAGTCTCCTGCAAGCTGAGCAACCTCTGTAAGTGCTCTTATAAGAGATTTTTCTGGTCTTGTTGTTGTTCCTGCTGTCCATACTATCTCGCTTAAATCAGGAAAAGTAGAGGGATCATATGCAACTACACTTATCGTAGGAATACCTGTATCTAAGGAAAAGTCATTTATATAGAGTCTTATCCCAGCATTTTTGTATTTTTCCAAAAGCTCCCTTGCAAGAGGATCCTTAAGATCAGAGACATCAACAGAAGCCGTCCTTATCTTTCTTTCACTTACAATGGCAGATACATGCCTTTCTATTACCTCACACATTCCCTGAAGAATTGCCTCTTCTGGGCAGTTTCCTGCAGAAGAACCATTATATTGATTTATCTGAAAGAACCAGTCTATAGGGATAAGATAAGCTCTTTTCTGTGTAAAATTGTATGCTTTGCACCATCTGAGAGGAATCTTGGAAAAGATAGAGATCAGTCTGTATGAATCAGAAAAATCATGAACAGATCTTGCAAGATATTCAAATGGAATGGCATCTTCTTTTATCTCATCATAACAGTGCTTTGGAAGATCCTTTTTTATAAAACTAAAAAGACTGAACCTTTCTGCAAGTTCCATTATAGCACTTGCTTCTGCCTGTTCAGGTGTTCCTCCTTTTCCCATATGTCTTTTTTTTCCTATTGTCTGAGCAGCATCCTTTCCACATATGCTAAAATATACAGGTATACCAATTCTTCCACTATCTATTCTTACTGTCTTTTCTAAGACAGACAGTTCTTTCTGTTTTAGCCTTTCTTTAAACAGAGCTATAGTCTCTTTTGGATGAACAAGTTTATCTAAGTCATACGTATAGCCCTTATAAGCATCTTTTAGCTCTATCTTGTAGTCAATCATCTCCTTTTAATAAGAAAAGTCCCTACCCAACTACGGGTAGGGACTTAAAACTTAGGTAGCCGTAAGGGAACAAGGGGAACCCTTCACTTTAAATTTTACAGAAGATGCTAATCCAAGTCAATTATCGGGACGACAGGATTTGAACCTGCGACCCCCTGAACCCCATCCAGAATACTTTCTACCACTTCCAGTAATTTCAAAAACTTATCAAAAAAGGATAACTATTTTATGCGACTTTTTCAAGCAAAATGTTATCCAAAAGTGTTATCCACCTCTCACTCTCCTGATTTTCAGGAGCTACTGCACTACAAAGTCGTCTACCGTCTCATCTTCTCTTGCTCCGCAGTAAGGACAACACTTCCACTGCTTTTCTTTCTCAACCCAGAATATTCCATCGCATTCTGGACAGAGAACACGATACATCCTCAGCCCCTGCGACAGAATAGTCCTTATCACTTCAGACTTGCTCACTCCAAGATCTTCAGCTAAACGACTTATCCCCTTCAAATGCTTTTCTTCTGCCCTGAAGTAAGTCTTTACAAGCTTTCCTTCCCCACCTTCCTGCACAATTGGATACGGCTCAAGCAGGTAAAGAATGCTCACTCCAAGTGCATTTGCAATCGCACTCAAAGTCTCTATCGTCCTCGCCTCAGGCTTGTTTATAGCAAGCCGAATTGTCTCAGTAGACTTACCAGATCTGCGAGCAAGTTCCTCATACGTTATCCCCTTCTCTTCCATCAGTTCCTTTATCCTCTCACCTACATGCTTGAAATCCATCTTTCCCCCTCCCAAATTTTTTTGTATGCATGCAAATATGTTAGTAAAAAACCGTTGACATGTCCATGCAAATATATTAGCATGTATGCAAACAAATTAGGATAGAAAAACAGCCTTGGCAGGAGGCGGATAAATCCTGCCCTTGCCCTGATGGGCAAGAAGGAGGAAAAAGGATGAATTGGAAAATTGAAACAACAGGAGCATCTTACACAACTACATTTACTGTAAAATTTAGCTTAGCATTTTACAAAGATGAATGGAAAGTATGCCCTTGCATAGCAGAAATTTCAAAAGGGTATAGAAACGGCAGAGTAAAGTATATTCTTGTGCCAAATGATTGCACAGTAGTAAGTGTAACACTAAACGGGTCAGCTAACCCAAGAGGTTTTGGTTATACTCCCGAAGAATTTGCAGAGTCCCCTCTTGAAAAAGCTCACATAATCTACAACGGAGTCTATCCTCCTCCTAAAAAGGAGGATTTAGAGAAACTCATCACAGAAGGAGTAAAAGAACTAGCCAATCGGCTTCCGGGGAGATTCTGCCCTTACCCACCATTAAAGGACAAATGGCTCCCTATTCCTTCTTTTACAGGGCGGGAAGCAATTGAAATAGCAAAGCAGATAGGAGAATACAGAAGTTCATGGATTTATGGAAAAATACACCTTAACGGAAAAATAAAAGGTGGTCTCAGACAAAGAGGTTTCTTTGCAACAACAAATCCTCAAATCTGGAGACTCTGTTGGCTTATTTCTGATACAGAGTATCCTCTCCCTTTCTATTCAGAACTTCTTTCAAAAGAAAGATGGTCTTTTGAAGAAGCTATACATTATAATGAAAGATACCTGTCTAGAGATGAAGCTGAATTCAGAATGGGACATCATCTTGTCAGATTCTCAAACGGTATTGATGTAATAGCTGCAAAATCTCTGAAAGCAAGAGGAACAGACGGAGAGGAACACGAGTGGGTAGAAGTGCTTATACATACATCTGAGACTGAACTTGAAGTAAAAGCAGACGGGGATACAGTAAAAACTGTTGTAGAAGGACATATCTTACTCGTTCATCATCCTCATCTTGTTGGAGGGATAGACTAAAACTACTGTTTTCAGGCGGGGTTAATCCCCGCTTGTTTTTAAAAAACAAAATGACAGGGTAGTCATATACTACCCTGAAGGCTCACCTCCTGAGCTTATTTCCCTGCTCCAAAAAGCTGTAAGGAAAGTTAGCTAAAACCTCAGGCGGGCTTTATGCCCGCCATAGCCTACCTATAGCGTCCTTGCTCCAGGCTTGTTAATTGCAACCCTTTAAGTTTCCTGATCCTCATAGCTAAATTTATCCTCCATAACCCCCTCCTTACCAATATTTTTGTGTGCATGCAAATATATTAGCAAAAAACCATTGACATGACCATGCAAATATATTAGTATATATGCAAACAAATTGGGAGACAGATATGAGATACAAATTTACAAATCCGTTGCTGGAAAAGATTGCTTCGCTGTGTATAACACAGCTTCGCTGGTTTCCAATTGACATTAAGGTGTCCCTCCAGAGGAGACAGCTCTGGGGGGACGTAATACAGGAATGTTACACTCTTGCCCTTGAAGCATTTGCACGAGGGCTTCGGGGTGAGAGGGAAGTGTCAAATTACTGTCAACGGGGGCTATACGCCTGCTTGAAGGCGTATGGCTATGCAAAGGCGTATGGCTGGCACCTGAGGGAGGTGCCAGAGACAGAGGTAGAAGAATAAATAATAGGAGGGAGGGCTATGTGCGAGTATTTCTCATTCATTGTTGACTCACAAGGAAACGTTTATGCAATTCTGGGTAAAGACAGGGAAGAGTTTTTAGCAAATAACAAAAATCCTGACAGCCACTCAGAAATTGCTGAGTTTTATGGAATCAGTGAAGACGAATGCTGGAAGTTTGACCTGAACCTCACATATGATGACTGGAAAGAGCTTCTTCAGGGGAAGGCTATTGCTGCAATCAGGGCTCTTAAGGACTGTTATGATGGTGGAAAGCCAATTGAGGAACTTACTGTCCCAATTATGCAAAAAATCCAGGAATGGCTTACTGCTCATGAAAAAGAGATACTTGAAGCAGGGAAGGCGAAATTTCAAAAAGAGAGGTTGCAAGAGCTTGTGTTCGGTTCTGATCCTGAATGGAACAGGTCATTTATTATAGCCCTCAACAGGGCGAGGACTTTGCAAGAAGTTATAGAGGAACTGAATTTAACGGAGGCGAGAAAAGGCTGGGGAAATTACCTCTATTACCAGGAAGGAGCTGAAAAGCCCATCAGGGTAGTTCTCAGAGACCCTGCTGGGATAGGTAATGTAACCCACCTCGCAATCCAGAGGTGGGTGCATAAGTATGCTCGGTTTAACCAAGAGACTGATCAGGTAGAAATCTTTGAAGAGAGGAGGGTTAACATCATACCCTCCTCAATCCCCATAAAGGAGTAAGTAACCCCTTTGCCCTCTGGGGGAAAAGTCCTCAGAGGGCACTTTTCCAAAAGGAGGAGAAAAATGCTGAAGAAAATCGTAAAAGAAACCTTTACCTTACCTCTCTATGTTTTTCTTGTATGTTTCTTTGTTTGCTTATGCGTCTGTTCAGCTGTTTCTATAGTTTTTCTCAAATTCCTGTCCATCTTTTTTGGGGAAGAAAAAATTGAGCTGAAAATAAGGAAAGAAGAAAAAAAGGAGGTAAAGTGAAATGCAAAACAATTTGCCCTCTGGGGGAAGCCTCAGAGGGCACTTCTGTTACGAAAAAAAATAGTTTGAAAGGAGGGAAAAAGAGATGGAAGCTTACTTAAAAGAGGTTATACACGACATAAATGTTACAGTTGAAAACACGAGACCCCAAATTCCAGAGATTACTCTGGAATTTGGGAATTACGGGTTAGATAACCGTAGGACAACGGAGGGGAGCATGTTTGCCTTCTTCAGAGCTTTCAAAGTTACTGTGAAGGATAGAATTGATTATGTCTGGCTTATAAAGAAACTTTGCGATGTGTATCCAACCGGAAGATATGAAAAAGTCTACCCAGTGATGAGAGTGAAAGTCTTGAACGGAAAACTTAACCCGGATCTTTTCAGGTATGCATATGTGGTGTCATATAATGATATGCCTGTTTATCCAAAACTTTTTCCAGAATTTCTCAGAAAGATTTCACAAGATCGAATCTCAGTTAGGGAAATAACCTTTGAAATAAAAGTAATCCTGTAGGATAGGAGGTGTATGAAGAACAGTCTGCTTAAAAAACAACGAAGGCTGCCACTTTGGCAGCCTTCGCAAGGGCTATATTTTTTTGATTAAGCGAGTGTGTTTCAATCCCCTCTATTCGGGTCTGTTCGTAAATCATTATAGCATACTTTTTCCACTTTGCCAAGCAAAAAATCAGTTGCACTTCCTTCCCAAAGCTTCAGTTCAACACAGTCCTCAAAGTTGAGGCTCCCTTACCGGGGGTCTCCCGCTTTTTTTATTTCAGATCGGATAGCAGTTTCTTGTTATATCGAGTTGTTGCTATAAATGCCCATGGAGCACAAACAAAAATGTTCACGGGCAACAACATTAACTCCATTAACAGAGCTAACTTTGACGGGTCCTTTAAGACAAGCATGGGGTCCTTTGAGGCAAGCACGCTTAGTACTATGAGCATTATGCTCGTTATAATGCCACCTCTAATAGTAGAGTAAAACAAACCAAGTGGCCCGAAGAACATTGCTAAAAGGACAGCAATAAACCTACTTTTAGGTTTCACCACCACTACTACTTGCTTGTGTTTTTGCATCTTTTCACCTTCTTTATCTCGTTTAAAAGCCTCTCTTACATCTTTGGTTTTTAAAAATGAAGTTAAACTCATTTTACCACCCTCCCGTGCTTTTTTTACTCACACTTTTTTTTCACCGAACACACTCCTTCCTCCTGGAACAGCTCAGGAATGAGGCTTTTCTGGGATTCACTTAGCCCTGCAAGGTAGGATACGACATTCCCTTCCCCTTCAATTATCCTCACTTCTCCATCCTGTCTTACAAGAAGTGCAGGAACTCCTTTGATCCCTAGGCAGTAGAGAATGCCTTTCACATTTGTCTCCCTGCACAGGGAGAGCTCTATTCCCTGCTCTTTGCAGAACTGAATGACCCTCTCACAGTGAGGACAGGAGGGAGAGTATATGAGCACTTTGTTCTGCCTGATCGGCTTAAATGAAACAGCAGTAAGCAGAAAGGCAATTGTGAAAGATGCTATCATGCTTCCTGAAATGACAACCTCCTTTAGAGAAGGTCTGGCAAGGATAAACGAAACCACTGCCACAGTCACGACTCCTGCTGCAACGATCAGACAGAAGTGGCAGAACATGTGGTATTCAAATGTCTGTCTCAGAAGAAATACTGCCTCTGCTGATATGCCACACAAAGAAAGAAGTGCTGAAAGAGAAACAGCTTCTGCTAAAAGAAACACAGCTTGCAGAGCAAAATACACCATTCCTGCTATGAGCATCTCCTTCTCGCTTCCTGAAAAGCCCATGACCACTCTGCATGAGCTTTCCTGACAGAGGCTCTTTCCCTGAAGGTGCAGGAGGAACTCAGCAAGAAGGAGAAGCAGGTAGGCTAAAGAAATGGCAAAGGCTGTTTTTTTCATAGCACGCCTCCAGAATACCTCCATATTTTGCATATAGGGGCTTGTTTTTTTAAACACGATACAAACTACGTCTCAGCAGGAACGAAGCTCTCTGAAGGGGTATTCTGAGCCTCAGAGGTGCTGTTTTTCTGCTTTTCCTGTTCTCTCAGCTTTCGGGATTTTCTGGTCAGGATGTATCTGTTTTTGTTTTTTTCTACAGGACGCAAGTATCCATTGCCTACTGCATATCTCAGGATTGTTTCAGCAAGGAACTTGTGATGCTTTTTTTTGCGATGAGAACCCATCTTCTGCCTCGCTATCTTGATTGCTTTGCTCAGCACAAAACTTTTCTCGTATCCGTTCTTATACTTTTCCTTTTCAGGATCAGGAAGCCTCAGTATCAGCTCCTTCACGAGCTCCATACCACCGTATTTGTAAAATCTGTTTCTGTC